>Ga0222712_10000475_pt1 | contig 52601 bp, 37 predicted proteins | sample C33_657DmetaG_FD_165043 | JGI IMG/M metagenome (GOLD analysis project Ga0222712, IMG submission 165043) | Estuarine water microbial communities from San Francisco Bay, California, United States - C33_657D | ecosystem: Environmental > Aquatic > Marine > Unclassified | place: USA: California... | reverse complement strand
AGTAATGCTTCCAGCTTGAAGCGTCAGTTGCAGTTGTCGGGTGAAGACCCTTTTGATGGTTTCAAGCAAACAAATCTCTGAAACCCTGAAATTCCATTCATTCCTGCTTTCCCATTTCTCAAAATTCCCTTTCACGTGGATACAGCTCCCCGCAACAAAATAGTTGGAGAATTTCACGTACATGTCGCCAAACAGGGTGATTTCCACTTTGCCTGAAAAGTCTTCAATGGTAATGCTGCCATATTTTTTGCCTGCTCTTGAAATCTTGTGTTGTGCTGAGGTGACCAATCCTGCCAGTTTCAATGCCTGGTTAGGGCTTTTTTGCAGTTCAATGCCTCCTTTGAACTCATTGTAGTCATTGATGGGCATGATGCCATAGTATTTCAATTCAAACCGGTAATGATCAAGGGGGTGGCCACTCAGGAACATCCCTGTCACATCTTTTTCTTTCTCCAAGAGTTCAGTCAGTGACCATGGCGGGCAATCAGGAACCTTGGGTGGGGGAATTTCCTGGACAAGGGAAAGGTCTCCGAACAGGGTGTTCTGGTTGGAGTTGGTCTGGCCCTGCCAGATGTTTCCGAATTTGATGATTTTTTCCAATCCGTTGGAACTGTCGCCTGGTGGCTGAAAGAAATATTGAGCCCTGTGCAATTCTGGAAAACAATCGAAAGTTCCTGACATGGCCAGGCTTTCCAATGATTTTTTGTTTACCGTCCTTTGGTTGACCCTTTTGACCAGTTCATATATGGAAACATAGTGCCCATTCTTTTCCCTTTCTTCAATGATAGACTCAACCGCTGCTTCACCAACCCCTTTCAGCCCACCAAGCCCGATCCTGATCTCACCTTTTTTGTTTACCGCAAAACTCTGCAGCGATTCATTGATGTCTGGCCCGAGAACATTGAGCCCCATTCGTTTGCACTCCTCCATGAAGAAGGTGATTTTTTCTATGGATCCGGCATGGTTCAGTACTGCGGCCATGAATTCTGAAGGATAATGGGATTTCAGGTAGGCCGTCTGGTAGGCAATAAACGCATAGCAAGTACTGTGTGATTTATTGAAGGCATATTGCGCAAAGGCTTCCCAGTCTGTCCATATTTTCTGCAACTTTTCTTCCGCAAATCCTTTGAGCAGGGCATTCCCGATGAATTGCCCCTTCATTTTATCAAGCACAGATTTTTGCTTTTTACCCATTGCCTTCCGCAATACATCGGCGTCACCCTTGCTGAATCCTGCAAGCTTCTGCGCCAGCAACATTACCTGCTCCTGGTAGACGGTGATTCCATAGGTTTCCTCAAGGTATTCCTGCATTTCATCCAGGTCATAGGAAATGGCTTCGCGTCCGTGTTTACGGTTGATGAAGTTGGGGATGTATTCCAGCGGGCCAGGTCTATAGAGGGCATTCATCGCGATCAGGTCCTCAAACTTGTCCGGCTTGAGGTCACGCAGGTATTTTTGCATCCCAGGGCTTTCAAACTGGAAGGTGCCAATGGTTTCACCGAGCTGATAAAGCCGAAACGCCTTTTCATCATCCAAGGGTATCTTGTCAATATCGATCTCGATACCATAGTTCATCTTGATGAGCGCCAGCGATGTTTTGATCACATTCAGCGTCTTCAGTCCAAGGAAGTCCATCTTGATGACACCGGCGTCTTCAATCACACTTCCCTCTATTTGTGTCACCCACATCGGCGAATCCTTGGCGATGCACACGGGCAGCAGGTCTGTCAAATCCCTGGGGGCAATGATGATGCCTGCAGCATGAATGCCCGTATTTCGTACTGAGCCTTCCAGGATTTCTGCCTCATGCAGCACCTGGCTTCTGATGTCTGTGCCACCATAAATGTCGCGGAGCATCTTGGCATTTTCAATCTCATCCTGATTCAATGATTCTTTTTCAACCAGGCTGTCATCACCTTTAAGCGATGCATGCAGTAGTCGCTTAAGGCTGATGCCCGGTTTTTCCGGAACCAACTTTGCGAGGATATTGGATTCGATCAGGGGCAGGTCCATGGTCCTGGCAACGTCCTTGATACTCATCTTGGCGGCCATGGTACCATAGGTGACGATTTGTGCCACCTGGTTCTTTCCGTATTTGTCTACTACATAATCAATCACTTTCTGTCTGCCTTCATCATCAAAGTCTGTATCGATATCGGGCATGGACTTTCTGTCAGGATTGAGAAAACGCTCAAAAAGGAGTTTGTATTTGATGGGGTCGATATTGGTGATGCCAATACAAAACGCCACAACACTGCCCGCTGCCGAACCCCTGCCCGGGCCAATGAATACGCCAAGGTCTCTTCCGGCCTTGATGAAGTCAGAAACAATCAGGAAGTAACCAGCAAAACCCATGGTCCTGATGGTGAACAACTCGAAATTGAGGCGTTCTTCTATCTCTGGAGTGATGACATCATATCTTTTTTTTGCCCCTTCCCATGTGATGTGTTCAAGGTATTCATCTTGCGTTGCAAAATTCTTGGGTACCACAAAATGGGGGAGGAGGATGTCCCTTTTGAGGTCCAAGACCTGAACCTTGTCCACGATTTCATTGGTATTGTCGATGGCCTCTTCAAGGTCGTGAAAAACAGTCGACATCTCAGCGGTGGTCTTGAAATAGAACTGGTCATTGGGAAAAGCAAACCGCTTGTTCTTCAGGCTGACATCATCATCAGAGAACTCCCTCGCTGCAGGGGTGGCTACTTTTTCTCCCGTATTGATGCAGAGCAGGATATCATGTGCATTAAAGTCTTTTTGGTCAACATAATGGGAATCGTTGGAGGCAATCACCTTTACATTGTATTTTTTGGCAAACTTGAGCAATACCTGGTTGACCTTTTCCTGTTCTGGCATGCCATGTCGCTGCAGTTCAACATAGTAGTCGTCCTGAAAAATATTCAGCCACCATTTGAATTCGTTTTCGCCGTCTTGTTCCCCCTTTCGCATGATGGTCTGCGGAACCAGGGCGCCAAGGCAACAAGTGGTTGCGATAAGCCCTTCATGATACTTGTGAATCAGCTCTTTATCAATTCTTGGATACTTGCTGTACATTCCCTCAATGTATCCAAGTGAGGTAAGTTTTACCAGGTTTTTATAGCCTATATCGTTTTTTGCCAGGAGGATTTGATGGTGCCTGGGATCCTTCTCTTCCTTGGAAAATGTTTTCCTGTGCCTGTTCTCCGTAATGTAAAATTCACATCCAACGATGGGTTTTACCTTCAATGGACTATTTTTGTCGTTCGGATCAGTATGGTGTTTGTGCGCTTCCGCAACAAATTGGAAAACGCCAAACATGTTACCATGGTCAGAAATGGCCAGTCCGGGCATGTTATCATTGATGGCCTTTTTGTACAAGGCGCCAATGCTTGCTGCACCATCCAGCAAAGAATATTGGGTATGAACGTGTAGATGTGAGAAACGTGACATGGTAGTTGTAGTGGGGCGAAGAGATCAAATTTCGTAAATAAACAGCAAAAGCAGGAAAGGGTTTTTCCACACCGTAAATGACATTGAACCGCAGTCAAATATTCATTTTCTTCTGTTTCACAGGCTTGCTCCAATCCTGTGCCCTGTTCAAGGCATCTCCCGTCAAAAAGACGGTCTCCAGGAATTCCCCGTTTTTTGATGATATTTCAATTGCCCTCAATCCCAAAGGACCCAAAGCTGATCCATCTTCAGATCGATCGAGTGCTGGAATTGGCTTCATCGAAGACAAATCGGAGATGGGGTATTTGAATGATTTGCAGGGAATAGAATACGTCCCGCCCGTTGTGTTCAGGTATGCAGTCTTGCTGGATATTGAAGTGGAAAAACTGACCAACAAAAAACTCATTGAATATGTCCACCAGTGGTGGGCTGTACCATATAGGATTGGGGGAAATTCAAAAGAAGGAATCGATTGCTCTGCATTTGTTCAAGGGCTTACCAGCGAAGCCTATGGCTTGAGCCTTCCCCGAACATCAAGAGAACAGGCGGATTTTTGCAAGGAGATTGCAAAGCAGGACCTGAAGGAAGGCGATCTGGTTTTCTTTGCCGCTGGCAGGAGCATTTCCCATGTTGGTATGTATATCTCCAACAACAAGTTTGTTCATGCATCCACCTCCATGGGTGTGGTGATCAGCGATTTGGATGAGGCCTACTGGAGCAGGAGATTCGTTAAGGCTGGTCGATTATTGTAATTCAGCATAACCAACAAAGAAATTTTTGTCAGGCTCAAAACTGTTGATGGATGATTTTCCCTTGAAAGTTTTCCAGGTTGTGGTGGGTTCAATCCATTGGGGAATGCCGTCAACCATCACCCTGACGGGGATGTTGAAATTGCTGTTGCAGTCTGACCACCTGTACTTGATTTTGCTTCCGTTTTTTTCGACCTGAAGGGTTGGTATTTTGGTTGAACGCAGGTATTGATCAAAAAGGGGGGAGAGGTCCCGCTTCAACTGTTCGCTCCAGAATTGTTCTACTGCTGCAGAAGTGGTAGTGGCATGATAAAACCGCTTGTTCATTTCTCTTAAAGCCATCCTGAATTTTTCATCGTCATCAAACAGTTGACGGATCAGGTGTACCAGGTTGCCGCCTTTGTAGTACATGTCTCCGGAGCCTTCTTCATTCACACCATATTTTCCAATGATGGGCAAATCGTTTTGTACCAGTTTCCTGGTTCCCTGAACATATGCGTTGCCTGCATCCTTTCCATAATGGTGGGTGGTGAAAATGGTTTCAGAATAGTTGGTGAATCCTTCATGCACCCACATGTCAGCCACTTCATTGGTGGTGATGTTGTTGCCGAACCACTCATGCCCACTTTCATGTACGATGATGAAATCCCAGTTCAGGCCCCATCCGCTTCCGGAAAGATCTCTTCCACGGTATCCGTTTTGAAACCCATTGCCATAGGCAACGGCACTCTGGTGTTCCATGCCAAGATGCGGAGATTCAACGAGCTTGAATCCATCTTCATAAAACGGATAAGGCCCGAACCAATGTTCAAACGCTTGCAACATGGGCTTGACTTGTGCAAATTGTTTTTTGGCTTTGTCCAGGTTATAATCCAATACCCAGTAATCACAATCCAGTTTTCCTTTTTCACCGGGATATGATTCACTGAAGGAAACATATTTACCAATATAGGGGATGATGTTGTAGTTGTTGATGGGATTTTTCACTTCCCATTTGTAGGCTGTCCATCCTTGCTTGTATTTTTCTTTGCCGATCAACCTTCCATTGCCTATTGCCATCAAAGAATCTGGGACATTGATTTTCAGTGTAGAACCTTGATCGGGCTCATCGCTTTGGTGATCCTTGCATGGGAACCATACGCTGGCACCCAGTCCCTGACAAGCAACACTCATCCAAGGCCTGCCGAGTTTGTCCTTGGAAAAAATCCAGCCACCGTCCCAAGGTGGACGTTTGGCAACTGTTACATTTCCTTGAAATTGAAGTGCTAGGGTAACAATACTGTCTTTTGGAAGCTGAGCTGAAACATCGATGAAGAACACATTTCCTTCTCTCCTGAAAGTCATGGGTTTGTCTCCGATATAGGCCTTCCCCAATTGCATGGGTTCTTGCAAATCAATCTGCATGGTTTTACCTGGAGCCAATACTTTGAACCTGATGTCAACCTTGCCACTGATGGTTTTGTTTTCGTAATCAGGCTCAACATACACTGCATAGTGCTGGACATCCCACCAATTCCTTGCTTCGTTCAATGAACCCCTCAAGGTATCTGCACGGGTATATGTTTTTGCCTGACTGTTGAGCTGGGCATTTGACTGCATTGCCAGCGCAAGCAGGGTCATCAGGGAGTAAATATGCTTCATCTTTGATCCGTTATTTTTTCATTTTGTCCTTGAACGCCTTCTCAAATTTTTCCATTTTGGGTCTGATCACAAAATAGCAATAAGGCTGGTTTCCGTTTCTGTTGTAGTAGTCTTGATGATAATTCTCCGCCACATAAAAATTGGTGAAAGGTTCGATGGTGGTTACAATGGGATTACCAAAAGCCCCTGACGCATCCAGTTTTTTCTTGTAGTATTCAGCCCTTTCTTTCTGTTGCTCTGTATGATAGAAAACAACGCTGCGGTACTGTGGTCCCACATCGTTGCCTTGGCGGTTCAAGGTGGTTGGGTCATGTGTCTGCCAAAATACTTCGAGCAGTTCATCCACCGTCACTTCCGCAGGATTGTATTCAATTTGAATTACCTCAGCATGTCCGGTGTTTTTTTCACAAACCTGCTCGTAGGTGGGGTTTTCAACATGTCCGCCGCTGTAGCCACTGGTTGATTTTACCACGCCTTTCACTTGCTGGAAAATGGCTTCAGTGCACCAGAAACATCCGTTTCCAAAGGTGATTTTCTCTGTATTCATGGGAGTTGATTTTGCTTTTTTGCTTTCAGTTGCTTGGTTTTGCTGTTTTTGTTGCGCGCAAGCAGACATGAAAAGAGAAGAAGACAACAGGAGTTGGATGATTATTTTCATGTGCGTCTGTTTGTGATGAAGAATATGTCCCTAAGTTATGCTGAAATGAGATTGGGAGTGTTTTTAGGCTTAATTTTGCACCCAGTTTAGCATTGGTTTAACATGAAATTGTATCCGTCATCCGCATCTGTTCAGCTTGAATTTGACAAGGTCAGGAACCTTCTCGAAGAGCAGACCCGAACCCATTTCGGAAAGGAGCGTGCCGCCAATTTGCGGATCCATACCCGAAAACAATTCATCGACCTTGAACTCAGGCAATCCTACCAGTACCTGCAAATCATGTCTGCAGGGCAAACCTTTCAGCACGACCAAGCCTTCAACCTCTCACGTGAGTTGAAATTATTATCTATTCCGGGAGCTGTACTGGGAGGGGATGTATTTAAATTGTTCAGGAACCTTGCAGAAAACATTAAAACTATTTTTCGTTGGTTTGATGAAGAGCGGTCCAGCAATTATAGTGCCCTCTACCAGGTCATCAGCCAAACCCGTTTTGAAAAATCGATTCCCGAAGAAATTGACAGGATAATTGGGGATAATGGCAGGGTGGTAGATACTGCCTCAGAGGATCTTTCCAGGATTCGCATGGCCCTCTACAGAAAAAGAAATGAGCAACGCCGGACTTTTGATCGCATGCTGAGCAAGTTGCAGAAGTCAGGATACATAGCTGATATTGAAGAGTCTTTTTTGAACGGCAGAAGGGTACTCGCCATTTATGCAGAACACAAGCGCATTGTAAAGGGAATCCTTCATGGGGAGAGTGATACGAGGCGAACTTCTTTTATTGAGCCTGAAGAAACCATTGAAGTGAACAATGAAATCTTCTCGCTCGAAAATGATGAAAGAGACGAAGAATACAAAATTTTAAGAGACTTGACAGCAAGGCTTTCGTACCAAAGCCCCTTGTTGAAACAATACATGGAAGTCTTGGGTGAATATGATTTCATCCGGGCAAAAGCCAAACTTGCCCAGGTAATGGATGCCCATATTCCACACGTGGAAGACAGCTCAGGCATCAAATTGATCAAAGCCTATCATCCATTGCTGTTGATTTATAACAAAAAGTCCGGCAAACCGGTAGTGCCACTGGACTTGACCCTTGATGAAAAGAACAGGATTCTCTTGATTTCAGGCCCCAATGCAGGAGGAAAAACGGTTTGTTTGAAAACAACTGGTCTCTTGCAGATGATGGTTCAGTCTGGTTTGTTGGTACCAGTTCATCCTGATTCAGTGTTCGGAATTTTCAAACAGCTCATGATCCATATTGGGGATACCCAGAGCATCGAGTTTGAGCTGAGTACCTATAGTGCTCACCTCAAGAACATGAAACATTTCATGGAAGATGCCAATGGCAGAACCATGTTCTTCATTGATGAATTGGGCAGTGGATCTGATCCCAATTTGGGAGGGGCTTTTGCAGAGGTGTTTCTTGAACAACTACTTAAACGACACGCCTACGGCATTGTGACCACACACTACCTTAACCTGAAGGTAATGGCCAGTAAAACTTCTGGCATCATCAATGGTGCAATGGCTTTCGATGAAAAAAGCCTCTTGCCCATGTACAAGTTGAATCTTGGCAAGCCGGGCAGCTCTTATACTTTTGCCATTGCAGAACGCATTGGTCTGTCGCAGGAGCTCATCAACAGGGCAAAGGAATTGGTAGATGAGAATCATTTTACACTTGACAAATTGCTCAACCGAACCGAACAGGATTTGCGCAAGATTGAAGGAAGGGAGAAAGATTTGCAGAAAATGATCAAGGAAAATGAATTGTTGAGAAAGTCCTTGAACCAACAGTTAGAGCGTGAAAAACACAGCCAACAAGTGGAACTGCTCAAGCACCAGAACCTTGTTTCCCAGGAAAAATTACTTTACCTCAAAGACATGGAGCGCAAGCTGAAGCAGATTGTATTTGATTGGCGAAGGTCTGAGTCTGATCAGGATAAAAAGCAATTGATGAAAAACCTGCAGGCCCTTCTTTTCAACCAAAAGGAGAAGCAGGTAACTGAAAAGAAAAAGAAAAAACTCGACAGCCGGTACATGGAAACGGGCAAACCTCCTGTTCCAGGCGATTTGGTACTGATGAGCCAGAACAACAAGGTTGGGGTGCTGGCATCACTACGGGGAAAGAAGGCTGTTGTCAACCTTGGCACCATGCCCCTCCAGGTCAACTTCGATGACCTGGTTGCAGTTGTTGAAAAGCAAGTAGAGCAATAGATTTAAATTGTATTCATTCTAAACGATTCATCCATGAAAGTTCTTCGATTGAAAAGCACCTTATTTTTCTTGGTCCTGGTGTTGTTGGTCAGCCAATCGTTTTCCCAGCAAAAAACCAATGCTGATTCCATCAGGCAAAAAATGCAATGGTTTGCAGATGCCAAATTGGGGATCTTCATCCATTGGGGGATTTATGCTGTAGCCGATGTCTCTGAAAGCTGGAGTTTTTACAACAAGCAGATTACCTGGACGGACTACATGAACCAAGCCAAGCGTTTTACAGCTGCAAAATATGATCCAGCCGATTGGGCTTCCCTGATTGCTGCGTCTGGCGCAAGGTATTCAGTCATCACCACCAAACACCACGATGGCGTAGCACTTTGGGACACGAAAGAAAGCCATTACAGCACGGTAAAAAATACACCTGCCAAGCGCGACCTGCTCACCCCATTTTACGAGGAGTTGAGAAAAAGAAATGTGAAGGCAGGAGCATATTTCTCATTGATTGACTGGAGCCATCCAGACTATCCTGGATTCTTAAAAGACAGCAGCCGTTATACCATCAAAAATGATCCTGCAAGATGGGAGCGTTTCAAACAATTCTACCAGAACCAGTTGAATGAAGTGACCACACAGTTCAAGCCAGACTTGTATTGGTTTGATGGAGATTGGGAGCATTCAGCAGAAGAGTGGGAAAGCCAAAAGGTTCGTGCCGGTATCTTGAAAAGCAATCCTGCTGCAATCATCAATGGTCGATTGATGGGTTATGGGGATTATGAAACCCCGGAGCAAAATGTGCCGGTGAGCCGTCCCAAGTATGACTGGTGGGAGTTGTGCATGACCACCAACAACAACTGGGGCTATAGAAAAACCGACACCGCCTGGAAAACGCCTTATGAGATCATTGCCCTATTTGCAGACATCATCAGCACCGGAGGCAATCTTTTGCTCGATATCGGCCCAAGAGAAGATGGCACCATTCCCAAAGAACAACGCCATATCCTCACCGAGTTGGGAGCCTGGAACAAGAAGCATGAAAAGGCCATTTTTGGGAGTTTGGGCGGCATAGCACCTGGTCATTTTTACGGACCGACCACCATCTCCAAAGACTCAACATCTCTGTTCCTTTTTTTACAAGGACAGACCTCCGGAACCATCATGGTGAAGGGGCTGAGCAACCAGATAAAGGATATCACTGTCTTGGGAAATGGCACCAAGCTCAAGCACAAAGTGGTTGGGAAAATATCCTGGAGTCCTGTACCTGGACTGGTCTACATCGATATTCCCAAGGGCGTTCAGGACAAATACATAACCGTACTGGAACTTAAGCTGGATAAGCCGGTAAGCCTGTATCGGGGAAAAGGGGGATTTGAGTAAACTGCTTGAGCTGATAAGGATGCATGGATTTTTCCCAATCCAGCAATGATTTTTTTCTCTCGAGGCCCCAGCGGTAACCGCCAAGTCCGCCGCTGGTCTGAATAACCCGGTGGCAAGGGATCAACCAAGCAATTGGATTGGCCCCAATGGCTGTTCCCACAGCTCTTGCTGAGGAAGGGCTTCCAATCTCAATGGCTATTTGCAGATAGGTTCTGGTTTCCCCTGCAGGAATCTTCATCAACTCCTCCCAGATGCGTTTTTGAAAGGTTGTTCCTTCAGGATCGACCAGGATTTCCAAGTCACGCTGCTTGTTGTTGACCATCCTTTGGATGATAGGCTGATGGATTTCTTCTTCAACAAGTTTCCATTCTTTGAGCTTAAGATAAAAGCCCAGCTCTTTCAGTGATTGTGATTTGTTTTCAATGAAAGAGCAGAAAACAATTTTTCCCTCATCAGAAGCCATCAAAAGGTCTCCGAAAGGGCTAGTCTCAATACTGCAAAGGATCATTGTTTTTTGAGGTTGAAGATTTCTTTCATCACAACCCATTTGTCGTTGGTGCCAGTCCAGGGAAGCCGCTGTTGGTAAGTATCCATCAAAGCTTCCCAAACCTGCACCTTTGGATTGGACGCATCCATTTTGGCCTTCTCTTCAAAACTGAAATGGTCTTCTGCCTCAATGATCATGAAGAGGCGATTACCTGTCCTGTAGAGGATCATGTTGGTGATGCCGCTGCTGGTAATGCTTTCCAGTATTTCAGGAGCCACTTTCTGGTGATGGGCTTCGTACTCAGCAATCCTCTCTTCATTGTCTACCAGATCAAGTGCCAGGTAAAATGTTTTCATGTCAAGCTTTTTTGGGTTGGTGTCCTTTTAATCCAAAATACAATACGACCAGAAAGCAGAGCATTGGAACCGCATAGCCAATCTGAATGTTATCATTTGCATTGTCAATGATCTTGCCCATGATTACCGGAAAGATTGCGCCGCCAATGATGGCCATTACAATGAGGGAAGAAGCTGGTTTGGTATTTTCTTTCATGTCTTTGATGCCCAAGGAGAAAATGGTTGGGAACATGATGGACATGAAAAACCCGAGTCCTCCCAATGCAATGACAACATATTGTCCATCAGCATAGATGGCAACCAAGCTGAGCAAAATACAGGCAACGGAATAAAGTGACAATAGTTTTGCAGGGGAAATGAACCGCATCATGGCAGTACCAGCAAATCTTCCCACCATGAACAACAATCCATAAATGCCAAGGTAGTATCCGGCAGTTTTTTCATCAACGCCTCCGCCTGCGATGGCCATTCTTACAAAGAAACTGGTCACACAAACCTGTGCGCCAACATAGAACAATTGTGCGATAACTGCCCAGACGAGGTGTTTCTGTTTCAAAGCATCGCCAAGGCTTCCTGCACTTGTTCCTTCTTCCTCTTCCTTGAATTCAGGAAACTTGTTGACAAAGAAAAGAATGGCAATGCCCACCAGGAAGAAACCAAGGAGCATGTAAGGCATTTTGACAGAAGCTGCTTCACCACTGAGGTAAGCGATTTTGTCTACTTCAGACATGATGGCCATCTCTTCCTGTGAATATTCTTTGCCGGATAAGATGAACATGGTTCCCATCACCGGAGCTAAAAATGCGGCCAATCCATTGAATGATTGGGCAAGGTTAAGCCTCGCAGTTGCAGATTCTGCATCGCCCAATTTGGTGGCATAAGGATTGGCTGCAGTTTCAAGGATGGTCAATCCACATCCGATGATGAACAGGCCCAACAGAAATACTTCATATGTTCTTGAGTTGGCAGCGGGAATAAAAAGGAATGCGCCAGTGGCAAACACGAGTAGTCCTGTGATGATCCCTTTTTTGTAGCCAAACTTTTTCAGGATGATGCCTGCAGGAATGGCTGCAAGGAAATAGGCAAGGTATACTGCCGTGTCAACAAAGGTTGATTGCATGTTGCTCAGCTGCAAAGCCTTTCTCAAATGCGGTATGAGGATTCCATTGAGGTTGTTGGCAATTCCCCACAAAAAGAAAAGGCTGGTGACCAGGATAAAGGGGAGGAGGTAGGCAGTTTTTTTGGTTGTCATGTGTTGAGGTTTTATTGTAGAGCAGCCCTGTCGAGGTGTACATAGCCACCATCGATATGGATGATTTGTCCTGTGGTATGAGAAGATTTGGTGGAAAGCAGGAATACCACCATGTTGGCGATTTCTTCACCGGTTGTCATTCGTTTTTCCAATGGAATCCTGTCGGTGATTTTTTTCAAGGTTTCTTCAGGGTTGGAGAGGGTTTTGATCCAACGGTCATAAAGGGGGGTATAACATTCTGCAACGATGACGGAATTTACACGGATACCATACTTGAGCAATTCCACAGCCCACTCACGGGTCAGTGCATTTCTTCCTCCATTGGCTGCAGCATAACCAGAAGTACCGCCCTGGCCCGTTTCTGCCACTTTTGAACCGATGTTTACTATCGCTCCCTTGTTCTTGATCAATTCAGGTAGGGCAGCCTGCACCACCAAATAATAATGAATCACATTGCTGTGCAAAGACTTCACAAATCCTTCATAGTCGCCGCTTTCAAGGCCCACACCATCATTTACGCCTGCATTGTTCACAACTCCATCAATCCTTCCAAACTGCTTGAGGATCTCATCAACAGCCGCTTTGCATTGAATAGGATCATTCAATTCTGCCTTCACCTGACCACCTGTTCCAAGTTGATCAAGCAAAGCCTGATTGTCTGCCTCACTTCTGCCCAGAATGACGGGGAATGCCCCTTCAGCTGCCAGTACCCTGGTAATGGCTTCACCGATTCCTTTTGCTCCACCGGTTACAATGATCAGTTTTCCTTTTAATCCTAAATCCATGGTTATATTTTATAGAATGCTGCAGTATTGGTTCCAAAAATCTTTTCTCTTTCTCTATCGGTAAGTTGTGCTGCAAAACGATCCACCACATCATGCACCTGCTTGAAACTCCCAGCCAACAAGCAGACGGGCCAGTCTGAGCCAAAGCAGATCCTGTCAATGCCAAAATATTCCGCAGCTGTTTCCATGTATGGCATGATATCATCGTAGGTCCACTGTTGATAATCAGCCTCTGTCAGCATGCCACTCAGTTTGCAGTAAATGTTTGGATTGGCAGAGAGAATCCTGAGTTGCTCTTTCCAATATTTGATTTCCTTGTTTTTGATGTCTGGTTTTCCGATATGATCAAGGATCAACCTGTTGTCTGGAAGTTTGTCCGTAAATCGGACCAGCGATTCCATTTGTTTGTGAAATACCAGCAGGTCATAGGTAAAATCAAACTGGTTGAGCCGTGAAACGTTTTGTAGAAAAACAGGATTTTTTAGGTAGGCCTCATCTTCTGCACCTTGCATGATGCAACGAAAGCCTGCCAGTTTTTGGTGGGATTTCAGCAGGAGCAGATCGTCTTCGACTGCTTCCTTGCGCAGGTCAACCCATCCCACCACAGCCTTGATGTAGTCGTTCTTTTTGGCCAGGCCAAGCAGAAATTCTGTTTCGGCCATGGTTTCATCTGCCTGAACAGCAATGGTTCCATCAAACTTCAGCTCTTTCAATATCGGTGCAAGATCTCCAGGGCTAAAATCCCTTTTGATGACTTTCATCTCATCATTGATCCAAAAATGTTTGATGGGATCATAGTTCCAGAAATGCTGGTGGGCATCAATTCTCATGTGCTATGGCAATTTGGTGTTGCTCTCCAAGTCCTTCAATGCCCAAATGGATGGTGTCGCCGGCTTTCAGGTACCAGGGTTCTGGTTTTTGGCCCAGGCCAACACCCTCTGGAGTACCAGTGCTGATGACATCACCCGGCAGCAGGGTCATGAATTGTGAAATATAACTCACAAGATGTGGGATGTTGAAGATGAGGTCTGAGGTGCTGGAGTCCTGCATCCTCTTTCCGTTCACGTCCAGCCAAAGGTGAAGTTGATGCGGATCGGCCACTTCATCCTTTGTAACAAGGTAGGGGCCCATCGGTGCAAAGCTGTCACAACTTTTTCCCTTTACCCACTGACCGCCTCTTTCCAATTGGAAAGCACGTTCACTGTAATCATTGTGAAGACAATATCCTGCGATGTATTCCATGGCATCTTCTTCATTAACATAAGATGCTTTTTTCCCAATGACCACCGCAAGCTCCACTTCCCAATCTGTTTTAAGAGATCCTTTTGGAATGGTGACCGGATGATTAGGACCTACCAGGGCAGTGGTGCTTTTGAAAAACAGTACAGGCTCTTTTGGCACATCCATGCCGCTTTCCCTGGCATGCTTGGCATAGTTGAGGCCAACACAAACGATCTTGGAAGGTCGGCCAATGCAAGAGAGATAATTGAACTCTCCGGCAATCTCACTGCAGCTCTTGCCATGTTCGCTGATCCAGGCAGCAAGTTTTTCAATGCCGTTGGTTTCAAAAAAATGTTCTGTCAGGTCCATGCCTGAAGCTGAAATATCAATGTTTTTTCCGTGTTGATCCACCATGCCAAGTCCGACAGCGCCGGACTTATCAAATCTGAAAAGCTTCATATGCTGAATTTAATTGTTTAATCTGATGAAACCGCCATCAATGGGGTAGTCGCAGCCGGTAATGAAAGATGCCTGCTTGCTGCACAAAAAGAAGGACAGCGTGGCAATTTCATCTGGCTTTCCCATTCTACCAATGGGTTGGCTTTGTGATAATTTATGGAACATCTCCTGTTGGTTCCCAGGGTAGTGCTTGTTGATGAATCCGTCAACAAAAGGAGTATGCACCCTGGCTGGTGAGATGCAATTGCAACGAATCCCTTTCTTGATAAAATCTCTTGCAACACTCAGTGTCATGGAGAGGATAGCCCCTTTGCTCATGCTGTAAGCAAACCGATCAGTGATACCAACCGTTGCTGCAATCGAAGCCATGTTTAGGATAACGCCCTCACCTTGCTCTTCCATGAAGGGTAGGCAGGCATGCATGCAATTGTAGGCGCCTTTGACATTGACATTGAAGATTTTTTGGAAATCCTCTTCTGAGGTATTCATTGCATTGCCAATGTGGGCGATGCCGGCATTGTTGATCAATATGCCAATTCCGCGCTGTATGGCAATCACGGAAACAATCTCTTTCACCTGTTGTTGGTTGGTAATGTCCACCTCATGAAAATGAACCGTGTCTTTGTCTAGTTTTGCAGCTTCAAGTGATTCAGCCGTTGGCTTGTTCAGGTCCAGCACATCGATGATGGCACCTTGCTCATGGAATAATTTAACAATGGATAGGCCAATGCCACTGGCACCACCGGTTACAATTACATAAGGGCTGGCAAGTTCAAAGGGGGATGCTGGCATGTTTCGAATTATATTGGGTTAATGCCGACAATTTAGGATAATCCAGACTATTTATTTTAATAAAAGCATATTTTTAGAAACAATTTATCCCATTCCATTCATTTGATATCACGATTTGATGGTATTGAGAAAATGACTTTAAAATTCAAATAAATTAAATTCAGCATCATGCGATTTTTCAGGAAAATGTTACCCATATTGTTAGTCTTGTGCTCAGGTTTCACATTCGCCCAAGCGCCCCCAGAACCTTATGGAGCTCTGCCCTCCACAAGACAGCTGGCCTGGCACCAGGTGGATGTATACGGCCTGGTACATTTTACGCCCACAACCTTTGAAAACAAGGAATGGGGATATGGTGATGCTGACCCCAAAATTTTCAATCCTGTACAATTTGATGCAGACAAGATTGTTGCGGCTTTCAAAGCAGGTGGATTAAAAGGGTTGGTGTTGGTGGCCAAACACCATGATGGATTTGCTCTTTGGCCAACAAAAACTTCACCTTACAACATCAGTAAATCCCCCTTCCGTGATGGGAAAGGGGATATGGTAAAAGAATTTGAACAGGCCTGCAGAAAAGCAGGTCTCAAGTTCGGGGTGTATTGTTCTCCCTGGGACAGGAACAATCCTGCTTACGGCACCCAGGAATATGTAAAGACATACCGGAAACAGTTGACCGAACTCTATACCAATTATGGTGAGTTGTTCATGTCCTGGCATGATGGCGCCAATGGTGGTGACGGATATTATGGTGGTGAAAGGGCCACCAGAAAGATTGACAGGTCAACCTATTATGGTTGGGATACCACCTGGGCGATTACAAGAAAGCTGCAACCCTGGGCCAACCTTTTCAGCGACATTGGCTGGGATGTAAGATGGGTTGGAAATGAGAGCGGATTTGCAGGAGAAACTTCTTGGGCTACTTTTACTCCAGTTCCTGCAAAAGGCATGAACGAAGCCATCCCCGGCAACCTTAACCATGAGGTCAATCCTTTTGGTACAAGGGGAGGCAAGAACTGGGTACCTGCCGAATGTGATGTTCCTTTGAGGCCAGGTTGGTTTCACCATCCTGAACAGAAAGGTAAAACCAAAACACCAGAGCAGCTCTTTTCACTTTACCTGAAAAGTGTGGGTAGGGGTGCTGCATTGGATCTCGGCATTGCCCCAGATACCCGTGGTTTGCTGGACGATGAGGATGTCAAATCTCTCGAGGGTTTTGGCAGGCTGGTTGCTGAGAGTTTCAAAATCAATTTGGCCCAGGCCGCAACACTTCGGGTGACCAACAAAAGAAGCAAATCATACAAAGGCATGTTTGTTTTGGATGGTATTTTAGATTCATATTGGGCTACTGAAGATACTGTCAAGAACGCTGCAATCAATTTGACCTGGACATCGGAACAAACCTTTGATTTAATCAGGATGAGGGAGCATATACCTTTGGGTCAACGTATCGATTCAGTTGAAGTGGATGCCATGATCAATGGCAACTGGACCAAAGTAGCTTCTGCCACTTCGGTTGGTGCCTGTAGAATTATCCAGCTCAATGAACCTGTTAAAACGACCCAACTCCGTTTTCGCATCGCTGCACCTGTTTGCATTACCATGAGTGAGCTGGGTGTATATAAAAAGGCAAGTTTATAGCCATACCGTACTCCAAATGCTTTCAAAACTCCCCAATTGTGCAATTTGGGGAGTTTTTGTTTTTGGGGGTTTAAAAAAATACCAAGATTTTTTAACAATTAATTTCGCATTTCGAATATTTGTGTATTTTTAACACGAAAACGATTTCAAACCGTTTTAAAATTACTTTGCCACCTATGCTTTGCGTAAAAAATACACAAAAATTTTCTATTCACTCACATCAATCAAACAGTATGCTTGTTAACATCAAACACCTGATCAGCAGGTTCGTGTTAATGGCCTTGTTCCTGTTTTCCGTTTCATCAGCGGCGTTTTCACAGAACAAGACCATAACAGGAAAAATCATGGATTCAAATGATGGTTCACCGCTTGTTGGTGCCACTGTCACAGCAAAAGGAACCGGTAAAGCCGTTGTTACTGATGCATCGGGAAGGTATTCTATTGAATTGCCATCCTCCTTAACCCAATTGACAATCTCCTACGCAGGTTTTACTACAATGGAAGTTTCCATTACTGGAAATTCCGTTGATGTGAGACTCGTTTCAACATCTGCCACACTCAGCGATGTTGTTGTTATTGGTTATGGAACCACCAGAAAAAAAGACCTCACAGGTAGTGTTGCAACCATCGGAACAAAAGATTTTGTCAAAGGAGCACTCACTTCTCCAGAACAATTGATCATTGGTAAGGTAGCAGGTGTTCAAATTACTTCCAACAGTGGTGCTCCCGGATCAGGAAGCAGGATTCGTATCCGTGGCGGAGCTTCCCTCAATGCTAGCAATGATCCATTGATTGTAATTGACGGTATGCCATTGGACAATGGCGGAATTTCTGGACAGGCCAATGCTCTGGCTTTGATCAATCCGAATGATATTGAAACGTTTACCATATTAAAAGATGCATCCGCAACAGCCATTTATGGCTCTCGTGCATCCAATGGTGTTATCATGATCACCACCAAGAAAGGGGCAAAAGGAAAACCTACTGTGAATTTTAGTTCCTTATTTTCAGTAGGTAAGATTGTTGAAAAGGTTGACGTTCTCACCTCTTCAGAGGTCAGGAATATAGTAAACCAATATGGTAATGCTGCATTCAGAAGTGTAGTCAGTGATTTCCACATCCAAAATGGTGTGGAAGGAACTGATTGGCAAGACCAGATTTATCAGTCTGCGCTTTCTACTGATAACAACATCAGTGTAAGGGGCTCTATCAAAAACCTTCCCTACAGGCTTTCCCTCGGAAACCTCAACCAGGATGGTATCCTGAAAACCGGAAACCTTAACAGGACGACAATAGGCCTGAACCTCAATCCTACCTTGTTCAAGAATCACCTCAAAATCGATTTCAACCTCAAAACTTCTCTCAGCAAGTCAACTTTTGCCAACGAAGGTGCCATCGGCGCAGCTGTGAGCTTTGATCCCACCAAGCCGGTTTACTCTGGTAATAGCGAATATGGTGGATTCTGGGAATGGCTTGATCCTTCTTCCTCTACAGGTCTCAAAGCCCTTTCTCCCAAGAACCCATTGGGTATCCTGTTGCAACGTGATGACCAAAGTGATGTGGTAAGGCATATTGCCAATCTTGTTGTGGATTACAAGTTCCATTTCCTCCCTGAGCTCAGGGCCGTTGTCAATGCTGGAGCTGATATTGCTGAAGGCAAAGGTCATACCATCGTTCCTGAGTCGGCTGCTTCCACTTATCTCCGTTTCAAGGATCCTTCAGGAAAATTCCATGGTGGAGTTAACAATGAGTACAGGCAGGAAAGGCAGAATACTTATTTGAATGCCTACCTCAATTATACCAAAGACATTGATGCCATCAAAACAAAGATCGATGCAACTGCCGGTTATGAGTTCCAGGACTATCTCACAACCAATTACAATTTCTCAGACAAAACATTTGACAATACCATCGTTTCTTCTCCCAACTTCGCTTTTGACAAGCCACAATACAGGTTGGCCTCCATGCTGGGAAGGGTAAACCTAAACATCCTCAACAAGATTTTGCTTACAGGATCTGTAAGGCAGGATGGTTCTTCCAAATTCAATGTAGACAATCGTTTTGGTATTTTCCCTTCAGCTGCTGCTGCCTGGAAACTCAATGAAGAGTCTTTCTTGAAAAATTCCAAGACCATTACAGACCTGAAGTTGAGGATTGGATATGGTGTTACCGGTCAACAAGATGGTATTGGTTATTATGACTATATCTCTTATTACAACCTGAGTACAGCCACAGCGCAGTACCAGTTTGGGAATACCTTCTACCAAATGTACCGCCCAGGTGGATACTATTTCAACAGGAAATGGGAACAAACTGCCACCAGCAACATTGCACTCGATTTCGGCTTGTTCAATGGAAGGGTGAGCGGTACTGTGGAGTTGTACAAAAAAGAGACCAAGGACCTGCTCAATGAAATCAACCAGCCTGCTGCCACCAACTTCTCCAACAAGATTGTTGCCAACGTTGGTAGCATGGAAAACAAAGGGGTTGAAGTTACCTTGAACCTTCAGCCAATCAAAAAGCGTGACCTGGTGTGGGATCTTTCTTTCAACGCTACCTTCAACCAGAATACCATCACCAAATTGACCATCTCTGATGATCCCAATTATGCTGGCGCAAGGTTTGGCGGAATCTCTGGTGGAACAGGAAACACCATCATGATCCACTCTGTGGGTTATAACAGGGGCGCTTTCTTTACCTACAAGCAAGTGTATGACAAAGCAGGTAAGCCCATCGATAATCTTTTCGCTGACCTCAACCGTGACGGTGTGATCAACGAGAGAGACTTGTATCAGTACAAGGGAATCGATCCAAGGATGTTCTTTGGGATGAGCACCAACATCACTTCTGGTAAATGGAATGCAGGTCTTGTGGCCCGCTCCAACATTGGAAACTACATGTACAACAACGTTGCCTCCAGTACTGGTACCATCAGGAATATCCTGAACCCGATTGGTTATGTCAACAATGGTTCAAGAGAAGTGTTGAGAAGTGGGTTTAGTGGCAGCGGTGCCAACTATTTCCTTTCCGACTACTTTGTTCAGAATGCATCATTCCTCAGGGTAGACAATGTCAATGTTGGCTACAATGTGGGTAAGGTATTCAACAACAAGGCCAACCTTCGTATAAGCGGCAATGTGCAGAATGTGCTGGTGATCACGAAGTACAATGGACTTGATCCTGAAATGAATGGAGGAATTGACAACAATTTCTATCCAAGACCAAGAACATGGGTTCTCGGACTTAACCTTGATTTTTAATTGAACAATGAACAAATCGATGTATATGAAAAAGAATATTTTTAACCTTGTTGCCTCAGCATTGCTTTTTTCAGGAGCAATGGTGTCATGCACTAAGCAGCTGGATGTGCTCCCGCTGAATGATATTACCTCAGAGCAGGTATACAAAACACCTTCTGGCTACAAACAGGCATTTGCAAAGCTCTATGGAAGTTTTGCTACTACTGGCAACCAAGGGCCGAATGGTAATGGCGATATCCAGGGTCTTGATGAAGGAACTGCCGATTTTCTCCGCCTTTATTGGAAAGCCCAGGAATTGAGTACTGACGAGGCGGTGGTTGCCTGGGGAGATCCTGGTATTCAGGATTTTCACAACATGAACTGGTCTGCGAGCAATCCTATGCTCACTGGTCTTTACTACCGTAGCTTTTACCAGATTACCCTTTGCAATGACTTTATTCGCCAGGCTTCTGCAGAAAATCTTGCTGCACGTGGAATTACTGGTGCCGATGCAGATGCGATCAAGAAATACACTTTTGAAGCTCGCTTCCTTCGTGCTTATCAATATTCAATATTGATGGATCTCTTTGGAGCTGTTCCCTTTGCTACAGAAAAGGATGCACTGGGTTCTTTCATGCCAAAGCAAGCCTCAAGGGTAGATGTTTTCAATTACGTGGAAACAGAATTGAAAGCCATTGAAAATGAGTTGCCTGCTGCAAAAGCCAATGAGTATGGACGTGCAGACAGGGGTGCCGCGCAAGCCCTTCTTGCTAGGATTTACCTCAATGCTGGTGTATACTCAACAGCACAGCGTTATGCTGACGCATTGGTTTATTCCAAGAAAGTGATTGATGCAGGCTATTCATTGATCAGCAATTACAGGCAGTTGATGTTGGCGGATAACCATACTAATACCAACGAGTTTATCCTCACCATCAATTATGATGGATTGAAAACCCAGAATTGGGGAGGAACAACTTTCCTTACCCATGCTCCTGTCGGTGGAGACATGATTGCTGCAGATTATGGTGTTGATGGTGGATGGGGTGGTATTCGTACCACCAAAAACCTTCCTGCAATGTTTCCTGATGTGAATGGCACTGCAGACAAGCGTGCACAATTCTTTAGCCAGGGACAGAGCCTGGACATCAATGACCTCACCAATTTCAAGGATGGTTATGCTGTTTCAAAATTCAGGAACAGGAAAAAAGACAATACAGTAGGTTCCAGCCTTACATGGGTTGATATTGATTTCCCTATTTTCAGGCTGGCTGAACAATATTTGATCTACGCAGAAGCTGCCGCCCGTTCGGGTAGTGCCTCAGACAAGACCAATGCGGTTACCTACATCAACAACCTCAGGCAGCGTGCGTATGGAAATGCAACTGGCAACATCAGCGCTGCAGCACTTACACCTGAGTTTGTTTTGGATGAAAGGGCAAGAGAATTGTATTGGGAAGGTCACAGAAGGACTGACCTGATCCGTTTCAACAGGTTTACTGACGGAAGTTACCTCTGGCCTTGGAAAGGAGGCGTGAAAGGTGGTACTGGTGTTGCAGCTTTCAGGAATGTGTATCCACTTCCTTCTGCTGATGTATCTTCCAACCCCAATTTGAAACAAAACGCTGGTTATTAATCTGAATAAAAATTAAAACAAGGTTTATGAAAAAAATCATTCAACCTCTGATCATAGCCCTTTCATCATTGGTTTTCCTTGCTTCTTGCAGCAAGGAAGAAGACAGGGAGATATTTTTCGGAGGCACTGCGCCAGTATTGGCTGCGTCAGTCAGTGGCACTATTCCTTTGGGTTTTGCAACTGAAAACAATCCTGGAGTTAAATTCAGCTGGACCAATCCTGAATATGATTTCGCTTCAGGAATCAACAGCCAGGATGTAGTCTACACCCTCGAAATTGATGTTGCTGGTGCGAGTTTTGCTGGCGCCAACAAGAAGGCGGTATCTATCAGCAAGGATCTTTCCGTTGCCTACACACAAAAAGAGTTCAACATCATCCTCAGTGATCTTCAACTGAAGCTCAACGCTCCTGCAGCCATTGAAGTTCGCGTAATTGCATCACTTGGTGCTGCAGCAACCAAACTCACCTCAAATGTAATGAGGTTCAATGTAACCCCATTTGCACCTCCTCCCAAAGTGCCTATTCCAACCATGGGAACCCTTTGGATCATCGGTGATGCAGTGGCTTCTGGTTGGAACAATCCTTTGCCAGCACCATTCGTCACAACACAGAAGTTTACTAAGGTTACTGATACACAATATGAATTGGTTGTGGCATTGAAGTCTGGCGCTTACAAGCTCATTCAGGAAAATGGTGTTTGGGGAACTCAATACCACATGGTTGAAGGTACTGCTGCTGGTGGCACTTTTGAAAAGAAGGATGCTGATCCGGCGTTCCCAGGACCTGGAACTGCAGGCAATTATAAAATTGTGGTAGATTTTCAAACAGGGAAATTCACCGTAACCAAACAATAGACCTGTAAACAACAAAAAATGAACAGTATGAAAAAATATATACGCCTGGGCTTTTACATGTTTTTGGCTGCTTTCATGGCATCATCATGTGAAAAGATTGAACCCCTGCAACTCCACAATGCTGCCGGTAATGCATTTCTTACCGCATCTACCAGCACGATTGCAGCTGTAATGGCTGATTCGTCCAAGACTGCAATTTCTTTTGATTGGACCAATCCCAATTATTCAGTTGATTCCAACACGGTTAAATACATTGTTGAAATTGATTCAGCTGGCAGGAATTTCTCTAAAGCCGCACAGAAGGTAATGGTGGGCAAAAGAACAACCAGTTTTACTGCAAAAGAACTCAATGACATTGCACTTGGATTTGGGTTTGCTTACAATAAACAATACAATATCGAAGCCAGGGTTGTTTCTTCCATGGGAAACAACAACGAAAGGAAGATGTCTAATGCAGTTCCTTTGAAAATCACTCCTTATGTTATTCCTCCAAAGGTGTTGCCTCCAGCTTCTAAAATGCTTTTCCTTGTAGGTAGTGCAACTGCAGGTGGCTGGAACAATCCCGTACCTGTCCCTTCACAGCAGTTCACCCGTTTGGATTCAGTTACCTACGAAGGTACCTTCTACATGAAAGGTGGACAGCAATACCTTTGCTTGCCAGTCAATGGAGATTGGACCAACAAGTACTCTGTTAAGGACAACAATGCAGCTGGTCTGAACAAGGGTGGTGATTTTGGTTTTAACCTGAGTGACAATTTTCCTGGTCCTGATAAAACCGGAACCTATAAAATAAGGCTTGATTTCCAAGGTGGTAAATTTACTGTTTCATTGGTTCAGGAATATGGCCTGCTGTATGTTGCAGGTGATTACCAGGGATGGAATCCCGGACAAGCACCTCAGCTGGCATCTCCCAAAAAAGATGGCGTACACGAAGGATATGTTTTCGTGAAATCTGGTGGAACTTATGAGTTCAAGCTCACCAATCAACCGGATTGGGCTGGAACAGCCTATGGTGATGCTGGAAGTGGTAACATGAGTGCCTCAGGTGCAAACATGAAATTCCCAGGTACTGGTTTCTACAGGATCAATGCCAATACCACAACCAACAAGTTCTCTATTCTCAAAACAACATGGACCATAATTGGTAGTCTAACTGGTTGGGGTAGTGATATAACAATGACCCTTAACAGCAGCAATGTATGGGAAGGTCAAGTGACTGTTTCTGGAAAAGAAGAATTCAAGTTCAGGGCAAACAAAGACTGGGGTATCAACCTTGGAGACAATGGTGCAGACAATTCATTGGAAGGTGATGGCGCCAACCTTGTCTTGCCTTCAGCTGGTACCTATAAAATCAGTCTTGACCTCACCAATCCTGGTTTTTACACCTACAAAATAGTTAAACAATAAGGTTAACCTATTCAACACTTAATGCCCCTCAATTGAGGGGCATTTTTCTTCGTTTAAGTTGTTGTGCATTCATGTGCACTTGCAACCAAACATTCCAAATAAGTTCAAGACTATACCATGAAAAAGATATTCCTGTTGATGGCTTTCTATATCGGATTAAGCCAATTTTCCTTTTCGCAGATTGAACACATGGAGCCCATGAATTGGTGGGTAGGCATGAAAGACAACAATTTGCAGTTGATGGTCAATGGAAAAGACATTTCCACCACCAAGCCCATCATCAATTATCCAGGCGTCAGCATCAAAAAAATTACGAAAGGGGATTCTAAGAACTACCTGTTCATTGATTTGATCATCTCAACTCAAACCAAACCGGGTTCTTTCCCGATTCTTTTTACCCGCAATGGAGCTGTTGTTGAAAAATTTGACTACACACTACTCAAGAGAGCAATGGCTCCAGAGGCATTCAATGGGTTCAACAGTGCTGATATTGTATGTTTGATTACCCCTGATCGCTTTGCCAATGGAGACCCAAAGAATGATGTTATTGAAGGGATGCTTGAAAACAAGGTTGACCGAAAATCAAACGGAGCAAGGCATGGAGGTGACATTCGGGGAATGATCAATCATCTGGACTATTTGAAAGAAATGGGCTATACAGCTGTCTGGCCTCAGCCCTTGATGGAGAACAACATGCCAGCCTATTCTTATCATGGCTATGCAATTACGGATCATTACAAGGTTGATCCTCGTTTTGGAACACTGGATGAATATAAGGAATTGGCCCAAAAAGCAAGAGCCAAGGGAATCAAACTGGTGTATGATGCTGTGCTGAACCATATTGGCTCTGGCCACAGGTGGATGAAAGACATGCCTTTTCGGGATTGGATCAACCATGCTGATTCAATGCGCATCACAACTCATGTCCGTACGGTTAATCAGGATCCTAATGCTTCACAATACGACCGTGAATTGATGACGAAAGGATGGTTTGTGCCTACAATGCCTGACCTGAATGGGGAAAATCCTTTCATGGCTACTTACTTGATCCAGAATAACATTTGGTGGATCGAAACATTACAGTTGGGTGGCATTAGGCTGGATACCTATGGATATAGTGTCAAGTCCCTGCTCAATTCCTGGGCCTGCAGAATCATGAAAGAATATCCCAACTTCAGCCTTGTTGGTGAAGAATGGAGCCTCAATCCTTTGATTACATCGTATTGGCAAAAGGGTAAGAAGAATCCTGATGGCTATGCGGGTTGTCTTGGATCTACCATGGACTTTCCGCTACAATCTTCACTGGTGGAAGCGCTTCGCCAAAAAAACCGAAAAACATGGGGCAAGGGTTTGAACCTGCTCTATGAATCCATGGCCAATGATTTTGCCTATGCAGATCCTTCAAAGTTGTTGATCTTCGGAGACAATCATGACATGGATAGGCTGCATACCCAATTGGGAAATGATCTGTCATTGACCAAAATAGCGATTACCACATTGCTTACCTTGAGAGGAATCCCGCAGGTGTATTATGGTACTGAAGTTTTACTGGACAACACTGCACACCCAGATGATCACAGTTACATCAGGGCTGACATGCCAGGAGGATGGGGAGATGACAAAGTCAATGCATTTGATGGTTCAGGTTTAAACAGAGATCAGCAGGAAATGCAAGCACATTTCAAAACAATTGCACAATGGCGCAAAACCAGCAAGGCCATTGCCAATGGAAAGACCCTTCATTTTGCTCCCTTCAATGATGTCTATGTTTATTTTCGTTACACGGACAAAGAAAAGGTTATGGTGGTATTGAACAGAAATGAACAATCAACATCAATAGATCCATCTCGTTTCAAGGAAATCATAGGTGATGCCCGATTGGCGAGGAATGTTTTTACGGGGCAGTCGTTTTCCATAAAGCAAACATTTGACATGCCTGCCAAAACGGCCCTGGTCTTTGAAATTGATCCGGTTAACTAGGGCTTTGTTCTATGCTTACCCAATAGATGACGCTGTTTTGTTATATTTGCACCTTAAATTTTACCATGTCCCTTAAACAAGAACTCAGTGCGCGCAATGATGGCAAATGTGAACTGTGTAATGGCACTGAAGCCCTAACCACACATGAAGTTTCCGGAGCAAAATACAATGATGCAGACGGCTCTATTTTAATTTGCGCAAAATGTCTTGCCCAAATCGAGAAAAAAGAAGAACTGGATCCGACACATTGGGCCTGCCTGACCGAGAGCATGTGGTCTGAAGCCATTCCAGTCAAGGTGACTGCCTGGAGGATGCTCAATCGCCTTCGCGATCAAAGTTGGGCAGCTGACAACCTGGACATGCTTTTTCTGGATGATGAACAATTGGCCTGGGCCAAATCAACGGGTGATCATGAAAATGATGGTGCAGTCATCTTGCACAGGGATTGCAATGGGCAGCAATTGTTGAACAACGATGCAGTTGTGCTCATCAAGTCTCTTGATGTAAAAGGTTCGACACTTAATGCCAAGTTGGGAACAGTGGTACGTAATATCAGACTGGTACCTGACAATACCGATCAAATTGAAGGAAGGGTAGAGGGCCAGCAGATTGTGATTTTGACCAAATATGTGAGGAGGCAGAATTAGATTGTTTAATTCGAGTACAAGGGGATTATTTCATGATCCCTTTTGAAACTGTGGAGAGAGGGGATGTCCTCGCTCCGCTCGGACATCAGCCCCCCACTTCAAAAAACAAATGCCGGGGCTTCGCCCCTCATCATTTTTCATTGCTGTCGTTGGCGGTTAGGGATTATTTCATGATCCCTTTTGGGGGAATTCAGTTTCAAAAGCCATGCCACTGCGTGGCAGTGGCTTTTTTTGTTTTAATACTCGCTTGAACCTGCGGTTCAGACTCGTAAAAACAAAAAAGCCAGCACATATTGTGCTGGCTTTTGAAACTGCGGAGAGAGAGGGATTCGAACCCCCGGACCTGTGACAGTCAACGGTTTTCAAGACCGCCGCATTCGACCGCTCTGCCATCTCTCCGGCGCAAAAGTAAAACATCGAAGTCGAATTATAAAGAAATCATCAAAAAAACATCTAAAAACTCCTCAGTGCAGTTTAATAACTTTGCCAACAGATGAAGGAACTCAAACAGCTGAACAAATATTTCTGGAAATACCGGTGGAGACTCACGCTTGGCTTCATTTTCATCTTGTTGTCCAACTATTTTGGCATACTGGCACCACAGATGACAGGCTTTGTGGTAGATGAGGTGCAACGGGCAATCAACCCAGTTGCCATGCCTTCAGAAAAAATCTTTTTCGATCCATTGGTGAAGTGGTGCATTGGAAATTTTAAACATGCCGGGCTTAGTTTTTCTCAGTTGGTCATGGCCTGCGGTTTGCTCTTGCTTGCATTGGCCTTGATCAGGGGCTTTTTTATGTTTTTGATGCGGCAGACCATCATTGTCATGAGTCGTCACATTGAGTTTGATCAGAAAAACGAAGTATACGCACATTACCAGCAATTGGATGCTCAATTTTACAAAGTGAACAGTACCGGAGACCTCATGAGCCGCATGTCAGAAGACGTATCAAGGGTAAGGATGTATACCGGACCTGCGCTGATGTACCTGATCAACCTCACCATTCTGATAGTGATCAGTCTTTTCTACATGTTCAAAAAAAATGCTCTCTTGTCTGCATATGTGCTAGCCCCCTTGCCCTTGTTGGCGGTTGCCATGTATTATGTAAACAGCTATATCAACAAGAAAAGCGAGAAAATACAAGCACAGTTGAGTACCCTTACAAGTTTGGCGCAGCAGTCCTATTCAGGCATCAGGGTCATCAAATCTTATAACCAGGAGAAGGCATCCCTGGGTTTTTTTGATGCAGAAAGCGAAGGCTACAGGAAAAGTGGAATGGCACTCTCAAGCATGGAAGCTGTTTATTTTCCTGCCATTGGCCTGCTGATTGGACTGAGTACATTGCTGACCATCTACATGGGAAGCATCTATCAAATGGGGCACCGCATCAGTGCCGGAACCATTGCAGAATTTGTGGTCTACATCAACATGCTTACATTTCCCGTTTCTGCCATTGGATGGGTGGCTTCCAATATTCAAAGGGCAGCGGCTTCCCAAAAAAGACTCAATGAATTCCTTCAAATTCCATCCAATATCATTGAAGTGAGAGATGCCGAAAAGCTTGATCAGATTGATCTTCTGGAGTTTGATGCGGTGGATTTTACCTTCCCTCATACGGGCATTAGAGCAGTCAAGGATTTTAGCCTGAGCATAAGACGCGGAGAAAAGATTGCATTGATTGGAAAGACCGGTTGTGGGAAATCTACAGTAGCCCAACTGTTGATCAGGATGTTTGACCCTCAGAATGGTCAAATCAGGTTGAATGGAAAAAATATAAAAACACTTGACCTTGAATCTCTAAGGCAATTGGTCAGCTATGTTCCCCAGGATGTTTTTCTGTTCAGTGATTCTATCCATCATAACATCAATTTTAGTTCTGGTGAGGAACAAATTTTCAAAGCAAAAAAAGCCGCTGAAAATGCTGTGATCTTGGATGAAGTGGAGGCATTGCCCAACGGATTTGAAACCATGATAGGAGAGCGGGGGGTAACACTTTCAGGTGGACAGAAGCAGCGGATATCCATTGCCAGAGCGCTTTCCAAGGAAAATGACCTGTTGATCTTTGACGACTGCCTCAGTGCCGTGGATGCCAATACTGAACACAAGATTGCATCAAACCTCAATCACTATTTGGCCAATAAAACGGCTATCATCATCACCCATAGAATTTTCCCATCCTTTGTCTTTGATCAGATCATTGTCATGGAGGACGGAATGGTCATAGAAAAAGGCACTCATGAAGCATTGGTCAAGGCCAATGGGTATTATGCCAATTTGTTGAGAACCCAGCAAATGGATGCTGGTATTGCCCAATAGCAGGCTTTTTAGCCGTGAAAAACAGTTCCAAAAAAGGCGATACTAAATTTTGACAATTCCAAAACAATGCTATCTTTATAGGAACCAACTAATTGCTATAACCAAAATCTTCAATTGTGGCGTACGACAACAACGAAAAAAGGATGGACAGCGTTTACAGCAAACGCATCAGGGCAGGCAAAAGAAGGACTTATTTCTTCGATGTAAGAACTACCCGTGGTAATGATTATTACCTGACCATTACAGAAAGCAGAAAGCGTTTCAATGATGATGGTTATGACCGTCACAAGATTTTTCTCTACAAGGAAGACTTCAATAAATTTTTGAAAGCATTGAATGAAGCAGTGGATCATGTCAAAACTGATCTCATGCCTGATTTTGATTTTGATGCATTCAATCATGAATATGATGAGGAAGGTGGTGAAGGTCATGAAGGTGGTTATGTTGGTGGATACTCCCAGCCAGTAGCTGCTCCCATTGCTGCTGTTGAAGCTGCTGAAACACCTGTAGAAGAAGCCCCGGCTGCAGAACCCGAAGCTCCTTCTGCACCTGCATCCCCCGAAGCTCCTTCAGCCTCCCAAGCAGACAACGGCGCCTCAGAAGAAGTAGACAAGTGGTAAGATCTGAACATTAAATATATTCAAGGGTGGAATTTTCCACCCTTTTTATTTTGGTATAAAATCTCGTTCTAACATGAAGTTTTCAGTGTTGTTTTTTGCAGTTGTATTGACGTTGAGCCATAGCTCTTGGGCTCAAAACACAAAAACGCTATTTTTTGACGACCTGCCCTTGCAGACCTATTCAGAAGGAATCAGGCCGGTATCTACCAAGTCCAATTACTGGAAGAATACCATCAAAATCAATGGTATACCATACAGCAGAGGATTTGGTGCGCAATCACCTGCGGTGCTTTCATTCATGTTGGATGGCAATGCCAAAAGTTTTTCCGCTGAGGTAGGGGTTGATGATTCTTCCAATACCGCCATACCCCTTACATTTTATGTGCTGGCAGATCAAAAAATCTTGTTTCAGAGCAAGCCCATGAATGTTGGGGATCCCGCAGTCAGCATCGATTTAGACTTGACAGGAGTAAAGCAACTGGGATTGTTGATCACCGATACTGTAGGCGGTTTGGGCAACAAAAGAACCAATGGCAACTGGGCCAATGCCCGGATGATGGTAAAGGAAGGTTTTACTCCGGGGTATATTCCAAACAATGATCCCCAAGTTATCCTGACACCTGTGCCAAAAAATACGCCACAAATCAATACTGCCCATGTTTTTGGAGCCAGGCCCGGCAATCCATTTCTCTTCAAAGTGGCCACAACTGGAATGCGTCCAATGAAGTTTAGTGCCAACAATCTTCCAGAAGGATTGACCATCGATGCAGCAACTGGAATCATTACTGGAAAGGTCAAAAACCAGGGGAATTATGTGGTTTTGCTCAAGGCAACAAACAAACTCGGTGAGGCTACTAAAAAATTGACCATTAAAATTGGGGATACCATTGCGCTTACCCCACCCATTGGCTGGAATGGATGGAACTCGTGGGAAGCTGAAATTGATCAAGAAAAGGTTTTGGCATCGGCGAATGCCATGGTAAAAACTGGATTGGCTGATCATGGATGGTCTTATATCAATGTGGATGATGCATGGATGGGCAAAAGAGGTGGACCTGATACATCATTGCAGCCCAATGAAAAATTTCCAGACATCAAAGGAATGATTGATCAGATCCATGGCATGGGATTGAAGGCTGGTTTGTATTCTACACCTTATATTGCCAGTTATGGTGGTTATGTAGGTGCTTCATCTGATTATCCGACTGGTGGCGAAACCCATGAACTTTTCAAGCCCAACCGCCCACCATACAGCCGCATAGGCAAGTACAAGTTCGAGTCCAATGATGCCCGCCAGATGGCTGCCTGGGGAGTGGACTTTCTTAAATACGACTGGCGCATAGACGTGGCATCAACAGAAAGAATGTCTACTGCCCTAAAAAACTCAGGAAGGGATATTGTCCTTAGCCTTTCCAACAATGCACCTTTTGAAAAGGTCAATGATTGGGTTCGTTTGTCCAATATGTACAGGACCGGTCCAGACATCAAAGACAGTTGGACCAGCCTTTTCAATACCGCTTTTGTATTAGACAAATGGTCGCCTTACACAGGACCAGGGCATTGGGGTGATGCAGACATGATGATTTTGGGGGATGTTTCCATTGGGCCGGTTATGCACCCAACCCGACTCACACCTTACGAGCAATACAGCCATGTTAGCATATTCAGCCTGATTGCATCTCCCATGTTGATCGGTTGTCCGATTGAGCGGTTGGATGCCTTCACCTTGAACCTGCTATCCAACGACGAGATCATTGCCATCAACCAGGATCCGCTTGGAAAGGCGGCACGGTTGGTTTTGGAAAAAGATGGGTTTCAGGTTTGGAAACGGGAATTGGAGAATGGTGACTATGCTGTTGGCATCTTCAATATTGCCGATTACGGAAAAACGCCTGCTTCATATTTCAGGTGGGGGAATGAAACGCCCAAAACAATTTCATTGAATTTTAATGAAATTGGTCTGGTGGAAAATTTCAATGTCAGGGATGTTTGGCGTCAGAAAGACCTGGGAATTTTCAAGGGTAAGATAACAACTTCCATTCCACATCACGGGGTGGTGATGTTTCGCTTGAAAAAGGATAAATGAAACAACATCCCCTAAGCCCTTACATCTTTCCATCCTTCAAACCCTCATCTCTTGCCTTTGGTATACCTAGCTCAGGTTGACAGGCAAGCTCATTACCCTAAAAGCATTCATCAACCCTGTTGTTGAGCTGTCATGCCCTGCGATTTGCTGTGATCCTTCCAGCTGGGGTAAAATCTTGTTGGCCAATTGCTTGCCCAATTCCACACCCCACTGGTCAAAGCTGTAAATGTTCCAGACCACACCCTGAACAAAGATTTTGTGCTCGTAGGCAGCAATGAGTTTGCCCAGTTCAAATGGATTGATTTCCTTGACCAGGAAGGAATTGGTGGGCTTGTTTCCTTCAAATACTTTGAAGGGCACCAGCGCATTTCTTTGTTCTTCAGAAAGTTGAGGCAATTCAGCAGCAGCCTCTTCAGCAGTCTTTCCATTCATCAACGCCTCTGTTTGTGCAAAGAAATTGGTCATCAATTTCAGGTGATGATCCCCGATTGGATTATGGCTGATGGCAGGTGCAATAAAATCGCAGGGAATCAAAACGGTTCCCTGATGGATCAACTGGTAGAAAGCATGTTGTCCATTGGTGCCTGGCTCTCCCCAGATCACTGGGCCTGACGCATAATCAAGTGTTTCTCCATTCCTGTCTACCCGCTTGCCGTTACTTTCCATGTTGCCTTGTTGGAAATAGGCAGCAAAACGGTGCATGTATTGGTCATAAGGAAGGATAGCTTCGGTTTGAACGCCAAAGAAATTGACATACCAAAGTCCAATCATGGCCATTTTCACCGGTATATTTTCTTCAAAAGGATTGTTCCTGAAATGTTCATCCATCTCATGCGCCCCTTTCAGCAAAGCCTCAAAATGCACATAGCCGATGGTCAGGGCAATCGAAAGTCCGATGGCACTCCAGAGGCTGTACCTTCCTCCGACCCAGTCCCAGAATTCAAACATGTTCTCTTTGGCAATGCCAAATTCAACCACGGCTTTTTCATTGGTAGAGAGCGCCACAAAATGTTTTGCAACATGGGCAGCATCACCTGATTGTTGAATGAACCAATCCCTGGCAGTATGGGCATTGGTCATCGTTTCCTGTGTGGTGAAAGTTTTGGAGGCAACCAAGAATAAGGTTTCGTCAGCCTGTATAACTTTCAGACATTCAGCAATATGTGTTCCGTCTACATTTGAAACAAAATGGACTTTTATGCCCTCTACCCAATAAGGTTTAAGCGCTTCTGTTACCATTACCGGGCCAAGATCGCTCCCTCCAATACCGATGTTGACAATTTGTTTGATGGGCTTTCCAGTATATCCTTTCCATTTTCCACCATGAATCTTATTGCACAAGGTTTTCATTTGTGCGAGAACTGCCTTCACTTTTGGCATCACATCTTCGCCGTCAGTCAAAACAGCTGCACCTGAAAAATTCCTCAGTGCCGTATGCAAGACTGCGCGGTTTTCTGTTCGGTTGATTTTCTCGCCATCAAACATGGCGCTGATGGCGTCTTTCAAACCACATTCAGTAGCTAGCTCATTCAGCAGACCAATTGTTTCTGCGGTGATGATGTTCTTGGAATAATCAAAAAGCAGGTCGCCGTCTATTTGTGAAAACCTATCGAATCGATTAGGGTCTTGGCTGAAAAGTTCACGCATGTGCACCTGCTTCATTGTGTCTGCATGTGCTTCAAGTTTTTTCCAGGTCTTGGTTTTTGTAGGATTGATGGTAGGGAAGGGCATTAGTTGTATTGTTTTAAACTGTCTTCTAATTGATTGATCATGTCTGCATGGATATCCAGGTGGGTAACCATCCTGAAGCGAGTAGGGGAGATTGCAAAAAACAGAACACCCTTATCACGCATGTTGGAGATGAATGCTGCCAGGTTGAAATCAGGCAGGCATTCGGCGATGACTATATTGGTTTCTACCGGAACGACTTCTTTTACAAAAGTTTTTTTACTGAGGATTGTTTCAATGGCTTTGGCATGTGCATGGTCTGTATTCAGTCTGTCGACATTGTGCTGTAATGCAAACAAACCCGCTGCTGCCAAACTGCCCGCCTGTCTCATCCCGCCACCAAATACCTTTCTGATGCGCCTGGCTTTTTTGATAAATTCGGCATCTCCCAACAAAAGACTGCCAACTGGAGCGCCCAGGCCCTTGCTCAAACAAATGGAAATGGTATCAAATGCCTGACCATATTGAACTGCAGTTTCACCCTTGGCAACCAGGGCATTGAACAACCTTGCTCCATCAATATGAAAGGAAAGGCCATGTTGTCTGGCAACAGTTCCAATATCCAGTATGTCATTGAAATCATAGCAGCTTCCACCACCACGGTTGGCAGTGTTTTCTAAAACCACCAAGCGAGACAGGGGTTTGTGTATATCATCCGGATTGTGAATGGATGCTTCCACCATTGAGGCGGTAATCCTGCCACGGTCACCTTGAAGCAATTTTACAGAAGCACCGGAATTGGAAGCTATTCCGCCTCCTTCGTATTGATAAATATGCGATAGCTCATCGCAAATGACCTCATCTCCTGGTTGAGTATGACACCTGATGGCAATTTGATTGGTCATGGTGCCGCTGGGGCAAAAAAGAGCTTTTTCTTTCCCAAACATTGCTGCCGCGAAATACTCTAGCTCATTAATAGATGGGTCTTCCTGAAAAACATCATCCCCAACAAGCGCTTGATGCATTGCATCGAGCATGGCTTTTGAGGGCTTGGTAACTGTATCTGATCTTAAATCAATGGCCATTGGGCAAAATTAATTCAACAAAACCGGTTAAAATCGATTGTTTTCAAATTTTGGCGCACATATTTTATTGATTTTCATAAAAAAACGGCATTTTTTGTTGAATGGCTATGATTTGTGGAAAATGAATTTTAATTTCGCATAACCCAATTTCTACCATGAGGCAATTAAAAATAGCTACACAGATAACCAACCGCGACTCGCAAGCGGTAGAGAAATACCTTCAGGAAATTTCCAAAATATCAATGATCACGCCGGAAGAGGAGACCATTCTTGCCCAGCGTATCAAAATGAACGACCAACGTTCGTTGGACAAGTTGGTTCAGGCCAACCTTCGTTTCGTTGTTTCTGTTGCAAAACAATACCAACACCAAGGTCTTTCCCTTTCTGATTTGATCAATGAAGGAAATCTTGGTTTGATCAAGGCTGCACAGCGTTTTGATGAAACAAAAGGTTTCAAGTTCATTTCTTATGCCGTTTGGTGGATTCGTCAATCCATCTTGCAAGCATTGGCTGAACAGGGCCGTCTGGTTCGTCTTCCCCAAAATAAGATTGGTACCTACAACAAAGCCAACAAGGCGTATATGGCATTCGAGCAAGAGCATGAGCGAGAGCCATCAACCGAAGAACTTGCCGAGATCCTGGAAATGAGCGAAACAGAAATCAACAATATTTTTCAAAGCAATACCCGTCACACTTCTTTGGATGCACCTGTGCATGAAGCAGAAGATGTGGCCATGGGTGATCTCTTGCAAGGCGGTGATGATACGGATGATGATGTAATGAAGGATTCCCTTCGTGCGGAAATTCGCCGTGTACTCAAATCACTGAGCCCACGTGAAGCGGAGATTGTCAATGCCTATTTTGGATTGGATGGCGAGAATGGTGTTACCATAGAGCAAATTGGTCAGAAATATGATCTTACCAAAGAGCGTATCCGACAGATCAAGGAAAGGGCGATCAAGCGCCTTCAAAAAGCCCGTTACAGCAATGCGCTGAAAGCATATTTAGGTTAATAAGCAGTTTAAGCCCCGCGATTGCGGGGCTTTTTTTTGAACTCTTCCACCGTTTGGTTGTTTGTTTTACATGAGGTATTTGATTATTGTTTTGTTCTGTTTGTTGCTTGGAAGTTGTGAAAAGGATATCACCATACAACTTGATCCCAGCCTGAGCCGCCTGGTTGTTGATGCCACGATCGAAAACGGCCGTCCACCCATGGTTTTTCTTTCCAAAAGCTTAGATTATTTCAGCAAAATTGATCCTGCTGTCCTCTCTTCCTCATTCGTTCACAACGCCAAAGTCCGCATTTCGGATGGTTCAACAGAGGTCATACTCAAAGAAGATTCCATCAAAAATACAGCGGGCAATAAAATCTTTTTTTACACCACATCCGGACCCTCATTGTCCTTTCTGGGTAAACTCAAGTCTTCCTATTCAATGGTCATTGAGGCAGAGGGAAAGGTCTACAATGCAACAACCACCATCCCTGAAACCACGCGAAAAATTGATTCTCTCTGGTGGGAAAAAGTTCCTCTGGCAAAAGACAGCAACCGTGTCAAGGTAGTGATCAGGGCAACAGATAAACCAGGCCTTGGAGATTATATTCGATTTTTTACCAAACTAGGCCAACAGCCTTTTTTCCCCGGTTTCAACAGCGTATTTGACGACCAGGTGATTGATGGACAGCAATATACCATTCCTGTGGACAAAGGGTTTGACAAGAATATGCAGTTTTCAGACAGCACATCTTATTTTAAAAGGGGAGATACAGTAACAATTAAGCTATGCAACATTGACAAGCAGACCTATGATTTTTGGAGAACCAGTGAATTTAATTTCCAGAGTGTTGGTAACCCCTTCTCCAGCCCCATTCGCATCCTGTCCAATATCAGCAATGATGCACTCGGTTATTTTGGCGGATATGGCGCTCAATACAGAACCATCATCATCCCTCGTTAATCCCGAAAACTCCTTCTTTCATGCCATCAGATAAATAGTCGGGTTTAATTGCCAAACTCTAGTCCTTTAACTTTATTTTTGCAGGCAGTAAAATTATAACATGAGCACATCCACCATAGAAAAAGTAAGTTGTTTGATCATTGGTTCAGGCCCTGCAGGGTATACTGCAGCCATTTATGCTTCAAGGGCCAATTTGCACCCAGTGTTATACCAAGGTATACAGCCAGGCGGTCAGCTTACGATTACCACTGAGGTGGAAAACTATCCAGGCTATCCTGAAGGGATTCAGGGACCTGAAATGATGGTTGATTTTGAAAAACAAGCCAAGCGCATGGGGGCAGATATCCGTTATGGCTTGGCGACCAAGGTGGATTTTTCCTCCCAGCCTTTCAAGGTTTGGATTGATGAAGAAAAAGAAATGCATGCAGATACAGTGGTAATTGCTACCGGAGCCTCTGCCAAGTGGCTGGGTCTGGAAAGCGAACAAAGATTGAATGGTTATGGCGTGAGTGCCTGTGCTGTTTGTGATGGGTTCTTTTTCAGGGGGAAAGAAGTTGCCATTGTAGGTGCCGGTGATACTGCTGCTGAAGAGGCCCATTACCTCAGCAAATTGGCTACTACCGTTCACATGTTCATCCGCAAGGACCAGATGCGTGCTTCAAAAGTGATGCAGGATCGTGTGATGAATACACCCAACATTAAAATGTATTGGAATACTGATACCGATGAGATCCTCGGAGACAAAAAAGTGGAGGCGGTAAGAATCCTCAACAACAAATCCGGCGAGAAGCAGGAAATTCCGATTTCAGGTTTCTTCGTAGCCATCGGACATGAGCCCAATTCAGCTATTTTCAAGGATTTTCTTGACATGGATGAAGCTGGATACATCAAGACCATCCCTGGAAGTTCCAAGACCAATGTTGAAGGTGTTTTTGCTTGTGGGGATGTTCAGGACAAACACTACAGGCAAGCGATTACCGCTGCAGGAAGTGGTTGCATGGCAGCCATTGATGCAGAGCGTTTCCTGGCAGCCAAGGGACATTGATTAATCATGACTGCCAATTCATGACTATAAACACTACTGCTCCGACTAAATAGCCCAGCAAAGCCCAAAGGCTAATTTTCTTGAGGTACCAGAAGAACTCAATTTTGGTCAAACCCATGGCCGCTACTCCTGCAGCAGAACCAATGATCAGGATGCTTCCCCCTGTTCCTGTGCAATAAGCAATAAACAACCAGAACGGGTGGTCTTTGGGAAACTCTGCAAGTGAATACATTCCTTGTGTGGCTGCTACCAGTGGCACATTGTCAATGATCGCAGAAAGTATGCCAAGGCTAACAACAATCAATTTTTGGTTGCCAATCAAGTCTGTCAATTTCCCTGCCACATCAGTCAACACTCCAGATGATTGCAATGCTGCAACACTGATCAAAATCCCAAGGAAAAACAAGATGCTAGGTGTGTCAATTTTCCGAATGGCATAATTGACAGAAAGGCTATCCTTGTCGATGGTATCTTTTCCGTTGTGAATGAATTCTGTGATCAGCCACATCATACCCAAAGAAAACAACATTCCCATAAAAGGAGGCAATCCGGTGATGGTTTTGAAAGCTGGTACAAAAAGCAGGGACAAGAGCCCGATCACCAGAACCATGTTTCGGGTGGATGATTTGACTCCATGATGAAGGTTAATTGTTTTTTCCTGTAATTCAACATTCCCTTTTAGTCCAAACCCCAGTGCAATCAGAGGAATAATGACTGATATGATGCTGGGAATAAATACATCCTTCATTACCTGAACAGAAGAAATCTGCCCACCAATCCACAGCATGGTGGTGGTTACATCTCCAATGGGCGACCATGCACCTCCTGCATTGGCGGCAATCACAATCATCGCAGCAAAAACCAACCTGTCTCTGTTGTCATGAATGAGTTTTGCAGTAAGCGAAATCAGTACAATCGTAGTGGTTAGGTTATCCAGTACCGCAGACAGGAAAAAAGCAATGATCGCAATCATCCAGAGCAATCGTCTTTTGTTGGTGGTCTTGATGCTGGAAGAAATAAAGTCAAATCCATCGTGTGCATCTATCAGTTCAACAATGGTCATGGCGCCCAGCAGAAAAAAAAGGATACCGGAGATCTCTCCCATGTGCTCCAGCAATGCAGAATGCACAAGGTCATGGGAGACGCCACTGAATACATAGATTGTCCAACAGATCACGCCGGTAAGTAATGCACTGGAGGCCTTGTTGAGCTTGATTTGGTGTTCAAATGCGATGGCCAGATAGCCAATGATAAAGATTGTAATCATCATGTTATTGGATTGAAAGGAGGTCTGCAACAGATTTCGGTCTTAGTGCTTCCAGCCATTTAAAACCCCTTAATTCTTTTTTCTCCTCCGGTATTTCTTTGATGGGATAGGTGGTGCCTGTTACACCATTGATCCATGTCACCCTTTTCAGTTCTTTTTTGATGAATTTCATGATGATGGCATCTGCCATGGAATAGGTCATGCCCACGTAGGAACTGTCCTGGTCTTGTAAGTAATAAAGGCTCTCACTGTTGCCCTTTGTTTTGAACTGATCGATTTCACCATCTACAAATTGCCCAATCATGTTGTTGCCCCTCAATTGATTGAAAAGCCCTTCAGGTGTGCGGTTGACAGTAAAAGCATTCTCATTGGCCTGAAACCTGTCTGCTTTTTTGTTCTTTGTAAAAAGATAAAGTGTATCTCCTGAAATCTGACTTCCCTGTGCCCACAAAACCGGATCAACATAGAATCGAAAAACAGAATCGAGCCCCGAGTAATAGAGGCTGTCTGATTTTCCCTGCAGTGAATCTGAAAATATCTTTACATGGTGATAGGCTTTGAAAAACCGGATGGTATCACTGTTGATCTTGCGAGCAGTATCTTTTTTGAGGTAGGCAGAGTAGAGGGTATCTGCTGCTATAAAAAGTGAATCATTGTCTTGCTTGAACACCATCATGGGACGCTTCCAGGCATTGATGGTCTTGAATTCGTTGTTGAATGCTGCAGTACCTGCAAGCATGGAAATACCCTGGGCTGAGTCTCTGTAAAAAACATTTCCATCGGCCAGACCAGAGGATGATTTCTTGTCGTAATCAATCTTGTCTGCTATTACCGTTTGCACACTGTCATCGATGATTGGCCTCTTGGTAAAACTGGCCTTGCCGTTTTTTAGATCGTAAAATCCCTCCCTGGTGCGGATCCTGGATCTTCCATCGTTGATGGTGGTGGCTGCAACAAAGCTGGCAACCTCTGAGTTGAGGTTGTACAACAAAGTATCTGTTGTCATCGTGTACTCCGGATCAACCAGTTTAACGTTTTTCTGGAAATAAACTTCCTTGGTATCAGTATAATAAAATCCTTCTTTACTCGTCAGTACCGATTCTCCATTGACCACCTTGCCACCATTGAGGTAGGTGCCAATTTTGGCATTCACATCGTATTCCAGCGCTTCTGTTGTCAATACCCCTTTTCCGTCGGTAAGTTTCACCTTTTTTTTCAGCTCGGCAATTCTAGTGTCGCCCTTATATTTGAGGTATTGAGAATAGGTATGAACACTGTCTGCATCGTTGATATGGATATTGCCGAATGCCTCCAGTTGATTCAGCTTTACATTCTGGGCGGCACTGTCACAATAGAAAAGGGTATTGTCTTGCTTCATCACCACATTGCCGATCAACAGGTTGAGGTCTCCTGTTGAATCCTGTTTGACCCTTCTGAAAACATCAGCTTTGATGATTTGAATGAACCTTGTGCTGTCAATTGGTGGCGCAATGCTGTCTGTTGATGTTTCTTGCGCCTGGGATTGTTGTAGCAGGCAGAAGAGAAAAAAAATCAGGATTGCAGTTCCTTGTTTGTACATTATTGTTGTTTGGACAAGGAATCAGGTAGGGGAACCATGAGCGGCGCAGTCTTGTCTTTTTTGCCAAAAACAGAAACCTGAACATATCTTTTGGGATGCAGGCGCAGATCCTGCAACAAGATATTGAGGCTGTTGCCGGTGCTGGTAAGGTTCTTGTACAGCTGTTCATCGGTGGCTAGTTTGCCCAGGCTTCCTTTGCCCTCTTTGATGCCATCCAGGATGCTGTTGAGGGTAGTAGTGGCTTTTTCTAAAGAGAAAATGGTTTTGCTGATATCGGCTGAAGCCAGGTCTCTGGAGGCTTTGGTAAGATTGTTCACTACAGCTGTGATGGAATCGTTGTTTTGTTTCAGGTTTCCGGTGAAGCCCTTGACGTTCTCAAGCGTTTGGGCAAGGCTTCCTTTATTGGGTTCAAGCAATGTGTTGAGTCTTGATGTTGTTAAGGCCAATTCTTCTAATGTACTGCCAATATTTTGCTTGGCATCAGCATCAAAAACATTGCCTATTTTTCTGATGGTAGAATCCAAGGTAGCAAGTGTTCTATTCACATTTTCAACAGTGGGTTGCAGTGTTTCTTTCAGGTCTTCTACCATGCTTTTGCTTTCCATACCCTTCAGGGTGTCCCCCTCATTCAAAAAGGTTTTGGCATTGCCCATGGTGATAACGATGGCAGTTGATCCAAGGGGAGTAGCAACAATTTTTGCATATGAGTCAGTGGGGATATTGATTTCTTTGACCAGTTGAAAGGCCACTACCACTTCCGACAGGTTCACGTCTTTTTCTTCCAGCCCTTCTACTGCACCAACCCTCAATCCATTGATCTTGATTCCATCTGCAACATTCAGTCCTTCAACCCTTTTGAAAGTGACGTACATGGTTGCTTTTTTAGCAAAAACATTTTTCCCTTTCAAAAAATTAAATCCCAGGATAAGCAATGTGATGGATATGGCCGTCAATGCACCTACCTTCGTCTCATTTGATATTTTCATGATAAATTAATTCGTTTTCTTCTTCCTAAACCTTCATTCCTCCTCCCTTTCACCTTACTTCCCATCCACCATTGCCTTGTACTTCAATACCGCATTGGCAATGGACCTGGTCAATTCAACTTGTCCGATCTCGCTGTTCAAATAAGCCTCTTCATCTTTGTCTGTGATGAATCCTGTTTCAATCAATACAGCAGGCATATTGGTGGCCTGTAGTACCCAAATACCCATGTGATTTCTCTGCAATACCCCCATGCTTTTTCTGCCCACCGCAACAAATTCATCTTCAATCATCGAGGCCAGTCTCACAGAGTTTTTAAAAAACTTCTGTGACCATAGCCTGGCCTTGATCAAGGCTTCAGGACTGTTGACATCCGGAATGTCCATCACCTCAGCAGAGGATTCATATCTTTCGTCCTCAATAATGCCCTTGGCTTTTTCATCAGACCTGTCTGCAGCCCAAACATAGGTAGAAGTTCCATGTGCAGGATTAGGGGAGGTTGCATAAATGGGTACCTTCCGGTAGTATTTTTTTCTTTTACTGCCTTTTCCTTTGTAATAGGGTACAGATTTGTAACCGGTAACGGTTTTTCTTGGTGGGGCAGCATTGACATGAATGCACACAAACAGGTCTCCATTTTCCCTGTTGGCAAAATTGGCTTTCTCAGTTACAGAGTGGTAAACATCCGTATTTCTTGTCATCACAATCCGCGTATCCGTGATCTCGCTCCTCAGCAAGGTGTCCAACCTTTGGGCAATTTGAAGGGTAATTTGCGCCTCTGTTGAATACTCACCCCGGGCACCTGGATCTGTTCCACCGTGGCCGGCATCAATGATGATGGTTTTGATCTTTTGTGGGCGAGCAGTGGGTTGTGCTATTGCTGTTGAACCCAAGATCAATCCCCAAGCAAAAACCAGTGAAAATGCATGCAGCAATTTTGCCATATTTGAATTTCATTTAGTTTGGGATGCAGTTGGGAATCTTCACAAAATCTTACAACTTAAATTGACTAATTTTGCCTGCCACAACTATGCTACAGCCCCAAAGCAAATTTAGCTTAAAATATCTTTTTATCTTGATTTTATGCTCAGGGTTACTTCCTATTTTAACATTATCAACGCATGGTTCCTCCAACCCATTTCGTCCGATCTTAGCAATTGCCTCTCAAGATACCATTCCCTCTTCTGGTAAAAAGGATACAACTATCAAGCAGGCGAAAGTAGATACCCTCAACCTCAAGCTTTCTGCAGATTCCATCACTTCGCCTGTTGATCACAAGGCTGAGGATTCGATGGTTTTGGAGGTAGATGCCAGGAAAATGCTGCTTTATGGAAAAACTGAAATCAAATATGAAGACCTACAAGTTAATGCTCCAACGATCATTTTTGACCAGCAAACGCAGTTTGTTACCGCAAAAATGGGTAGGGATACAGCCGGTATCGTAACCGGTATGGCAAAGATGAAACAGGGCGAAACCATTACGGTGAGTGATAGTCTTCGGTTTAATTTCAAGAGCCAAAAAGGGCTTACCTATAGTTCTTTCTTTCAGCAGGATGAGCTCTATAATTTTGCTGAGAAAGTAAAGAAGATAGACCCTGAAACTTTTTTTGCTGCAAGGGGAAGGTTTACAACCTGCAACCTGGATACACCACATTTTGCTTTCCGATTCAGCAAGGCCAAGTTCATCAACAAAAAACTGGTGGTCACCGGGCCAGTACATCCTGAATTTGAAGATGTACCCGTTCCGATTTACCTGCCCTTCGGAATTTTCCCCATGAAAAAAGGCCGGCAGTCGGGGATTATCCCACCTCAATTTACGGTTACAGAAGATTTTGGTGTGGGATTGGAAGGATTGGGATATTACAAGGCTGTAAACGATTACTTGGATGCTAAGATCTGGTTTGATCTTTACTCCTATGGATCCTGGAGGGCCAATATTTCTCCTTCCTACAGGATGAGATACCGCTACAGTGGAACTTTCAACTTCAGCTTGCAGAATACCAAATTTGCCTTCAAGGGCGATCCGGATTACAGCAAAAACAAAAGTTTCTTCGTTACCTGGTCACACAGCATGGACAGCAAAGCCCGTCCTGGTGTATCCTTCAGTGCAAATGTCAATGCAGGCAGTAGCAAATACCTCAAATTAGTACCAAACGGAGCCTTGGCCAATCCTGGGTTTACCGGCACCGTTCAGGGTGGTGGCAATTACATGCAGCCCATGAACTTTACCAACCAGTTGAGCTCCTCTATTTCCTACCAAAAAAACTGGCAAGGAACTCCTTTTAACCTTTCTGTCAACCTGAACCACAACCAGAATACAGCCACCCGCTTGGTCAACCTCAACCTGCCAGACATTGCACTTGTCATGAACACCATCTATCCATTGCAACCCAAGGATGCAGTGGGAGAATCAAAGTGGTATGAGAAGCTAGGTGTGGGGTACAGCGGCAGTTACAAGGGTCAAATCTCCTTTTATGACACTGCATTCAGGTTCAAACAATTGATTGATACCTTCCAGTGGGGCGCCAGCCATGATATTCCCATCACCCTTTCCCTGCCACCAATGGGGCCTTTTCAAGTGGCACCCAACATCTCTTTCAGGGAAAGATGGTATGCCCAGAAATTCTACCGCAAGTGGAATCCTGTAACCGAAAAACTGGACTCTACCATGGAGAAAGGTTTCAATGCTGCTAGGGAGATGTCCATGGGCCTTTCCTTCAGCACCGCAGTGTTTGGTACCTACCAGGCAAAGAAAAAGGAAGCAAAGGTGCAGGCCATCCGGCATGTGATGCGGCCTCAGTTTGGCATCAACTACAAGCCAGACCTGATGAAACCATATTACTATAGAGAACGGGTGGACAAGCAGGGCAATCAGGTACTCATGTCTGTTTTTGATGGCAGTATCTATGGGCCCTTCGGTTCAGAAGAGAGTGGCGGGATCGGTTTCGGCATTGACAACAACATTGAAATGAAGGTTCGTTCCAAAACGGACACCGGTGAGGCAGAACTTAAAAAAGTGAAGCTGCTGGATGGATTTGGTATCTCCGGGGGATATAATTTTCTGGCGGACAGTTTCAAGCTGTCAACCTTCAGCATTTATGCGCGGAGCAATCTCTTTGAAAAGATCAACATCACGGCAAACGCCTCATTGGATCCTTACAAGACCAATCCAGCCAATGGCTACAGGATTGACCAGTATGCCTGGCAGGGAGGTAGCAAATTCAATTTAGGCTCCATCACCAGCGGAAGCATCAACATGTCCACCAGTTTTCAGAGCAAGAAAAAAGATGAGAAGGATAAAGCAGAAAAGGAAAAATTGAAAGAGGAGGATAATAACCTGACCAATGACCAGATGATGCAGCAGATGGATTATATCCGCCGAAACCCCGCCGAGTTCACTGATTTCAGCATTCCCTGGACTCTGAGTTTTTCCTATTCACTCAGTTTTACGAAACTCCTTCAGCCTGATTATAAATACAAAACAGAGCTCACTTCCAGTTTCAATTTCAATGGCGATTTCAGCCTTTCCCCCAAGTGGAAAATTGGTGCCAACGGGTATTATGACACCAAAACCATGAAACTTCAGTCCCTGACCACTTTTATATCCCGGGACCTGCATTGCTGGCAAATGTCCATCAATGTTACACCTGTGGGGCTTTACCGGTTCTTTAATATTTCCATCAGCCCAAAATCAGGGTTGCTCAGGGATCTCAAAATCAACCGTACCCGCTATTTCTATACGCAGTAGCGTTTGGCTATTTTCTGAATGGTTAGTTTTTCATGGCAACAATGCCATCCCACATCAACTTGAAGACATGCTCTTTCATTTCTGCTGCTGAGGCAAAGTCATTGGGGTCTATGGCGGGCAGAAATTGCATACTGGCCTTGCCTGGCCAAAAAAAGAAACTTTTGTTGTGTGGGAGCATTTCCCTGGTTCCCTTGATCAAGCAAGGGATGATTTTCTTACCGCTTTCAAAAGAAAGCCGGAATGCACCGTCATGAAAGGATTTGAGCGGATTTTCAGTCTTGTTTCTGGTGCCCTCCGGGTATATACACATGTGCATGCCTTGCTCTAACACCGATTTCATTGCCAGATAACTTTCCCTTCTGCTACCATCACTTTTCCTGTCAAGCAGCACCGATCCTCTTTTGTAAATGATTCCAAAAACAGGAATCTTGGCCATTTCAATCTTGGCAATGGTTTTGTTCGCTCCAGGAATGCCAGGGCTGGTCAAGGGCACATCCATTAGGGAATTGTGGTTGCAGACCACAATAAAATTTTCTCCTTTCTTAAACACCTCTCTGCCCTTTATGGTGAGCCTGACGCCCGAGAGTGGAAAGAATATGGCCATCCAGGCCCTGCAAATCCTGATGAATACCCCAGTTCTTTGGGGTTCAGCAAGCATCCCGCTGATCCAAACAGCTGGCATAAAAACCAGCATTGATATAATAAAAACAATTCCGCCCCAAACCGTAAACAACCTTCCGAGTATATTTTTAATCATCTTGTTTTTCTTTGATCATCCAGTCAATCGGGTCCAATCCACAGTGCATCAGGTATTCATTGGCTTTTGAGAAATGCCTGCAACCAAAAAAACCTTTGTCAGCAGCAAAAGGGGAGGGATGCATGGCCCTGAGTACCAGGTGCTTTGACTCGTCAATATGTGCTCCCTTTTCCTTTGCAAAGTTACCCCAAAGCATGAAAACCAGGTTTTTCTTTTGGGTATTGAGCACACTGATAACGGCATCTGTAAAAATCTGCCACCCTATACCAGCATGGCTGTTGGGTTGGTTTGCCCTTACCGTCAGGCTGGCATTTAATAACAAAACCCCTTGTTTTGCCCATTGCGTAAGGTCTCCGTAATGGCGAGGCATTTTGATGCCAAGATCAGCTTCAATTTCCTTGTAAATATTGACCAGCGATGGGGGAGGCTTCATGCAATTTTGAACAGAAAAACTCAGTCCATGTGCCTGGTTGGGCCCATGATAAGGATCCTGACCAATAATTACAACCTTTACATCTTTCAGGTCTGTTGTATTGAAGGCATTAAAAATGAGTGGTCCAGAAGGATAAATAACCTGTTTACTGGCGATTTCATTTTTAAGCAGTTCAACAATACCCAGGAAATATTCCTTTTTGAATTCGTTAGAAAGGGCTTTTTTCCAGCCTGGGGAAATTTTTACATCCATTGTTCACATCACTTCTTGTCTGCAAGCTAAAAAAAATTATCTTTGCACTCCTTAAAGATATCCAGGTCCCGTAGCTCAGTTGGATAGAGCGGCAGCCTTCTAAGCTGTAGGTCATTGGTTCGAATCCAATCGGGATCACACTCCATTTTTCATCTTCTTTACTGCAGTGCTTTTGGTAACCTTTGAAATTATCGGGTTGCCCCATTGGTTGCCGTTTTCAGTAAAAGTATATGACCCACTAATTCGAAGGTCATTTTTTGTTTACAACTGATCGATTTTAAAAAATAATAATTTGAGGTTTATTTAAAAGGTAAATCATTTTATTTTTAGAATTAAGTATGAAATCAAAAAGAATTACAAAACAGAACCTTTAAATAAATTATTTTACAATTGAGTATGATAAAAAAATTTTAATTATGCTATATGAAATATTACAAAATCTTTCTGCTTCTATCTTTTCTCTTCCTTGCATTTAACTTTTCAACTGCCCAGCCAGTAGAGGTACATACTAAAAAAAGATACTCAGAGCTCAATGGAGGTATTGCTTTTGGTAGAGTTTTGATTAATAATTATCCGATAGGTCCACCTATATATCCGGGTGTTTCTTTTTTATGGGGGAAAACTCATTATTATAAAAATGGATTTATAGTCGATAATGAGATAGGGCTGGCGCTACCCGTTATTTTTACTGCAAAAATTGGTGCCGGAATAGCTTTTGAAAAAGTCGAATTTTTAACGGGTTTGAGGGCTTTACCATTTAACTATTACATTCAAATCAATGCTCCAACTCAAAGTGGATCTTTTCTATTCTCTATGGAAAAAAATATTTTATCATCTGTAGTTCATGAATTGTCCCCCCCAAGTTTAATTAATATTGGATACAGATGGAATAAATTTTAACTGCAAATCATTTGAGTTGCCTTATCTGTTGCCCATTTGGGGTATTTTAGTAGTGAATTGGAGATTTTCCGTTTGCTCAGTTGGATAGAGCGGCAGCCTTCTAAGCTGTAGGTCATTGGTTCGAATCCAATCGGGATCACAACTCTTTAGCTTGTTTCTTTTTTTTCCATCCATTCTAAAGTATTTCTCTAACAAGCTGCCTGATCAGTCAGGATCTTTCGAAATCCCAAACTCTGGCTTGAATCGTTTCCCCAATCTCAATGAACTCATTAGTTAATTCGTTTTTCCACACCCCTGTGGATAGCTGCGATTAATTCAACAATTCAAAGCATTATACTGTAATATTGTGGCTCAAAAATGTTAAACTATGATAAAAAGCTTTGTTTTAACTTTCATGTTGGCACTGGGATGCGTTCTCTTCTCCTTTGCCCAACAAAAAGAAATTTCAGGTACTGTTTCCAGCGATGATGGTTCTCCCCTTGCAGGAGCAACCATCACAGTCAAGGGTTCCAAAATTGCCACAAGTACTGATACAAAAGGAACTTTTAAAATTAATGTACCCGTCAACTCAGACATCATTGTGGTAAGCTTTACCAACTATGAGTCCAAAGAAATAGCCTTAGGAAAGCTTACCTCCCTCAATATCAGCTTGAGGCCTGCTTCTGCAGAACTTGAAAATGTTGTGGTAACGGTGCTTGGTTTTCAGGAAAAGGCAGACAAATTCGGTACAGCCAGTTCAAAAATTGGTGCACCAGAAGTTGTTCGTTCAGGTGAAACTGGTCTTCTACAGGGAATGGCAGGTAAAGCATCTGGCGTTTCAATCACCAGGACTACGGGAGATCCAGGCGCAGGCGCAAACATCAGGATCAGGGGTGCCAATACCATCACTGGTTCATCTGACCCTTTGATTATTTTAGATGGTGTTCCCATCAGCAATACCGAAATTCATGGAAATGGTTCCAGCGCAACGGGTACCGGCGTTGCTCAGCAATCCAGGCTCAATGACATCAATGCAAATGATATTGAGAGCATTCAGGTGTTGAAAGGTGCCTCAGCTTCTGCCTTGTGGGGTTCAAGGGCTGCAAATGGCGTATTGGTCATTACAACTAAAAAAGGCAAGGCTGGTAAATTGAACATTTCATTCAGCTCTTCCTATTCTGTGGATGAAATCAACAGGAAGCATCCCATGCAAGCGTCTTTTGGTCAGGGCGCAGCTGGAAGATATAGCCCTACTGCCACCAACTCTTGGGGCGATAAAATTGCCAATCGCTCTGGCGCTGAAGATGTTGTTTCTGGAACTTCTTATTTCAAAGGCTATGCTACTGGCACCAAATATTATACAATAGCACCAGGAACAGCAACAAGTGTCAGTGGAGGTAAAAACAGCAAGAACACTTACGTTGATAAAAACTTCGATGCAGTATTCGGAAAAGGTAATTTTTGGCAAAACTCACTTTCCCTGAGTGGTGGAAATGACAAGTCTAAATTTTTCCTTGGCCTTGAAAACTTGAACCAGACCGGTATCATGAAAGCCAATAGCAACTATATCCGCAATTCTGTTCGTTTGAATTCAGACCATAATTTTGGTAAGTACATCAAATTCAGCAACAAAGCCGCTTTCATCAATGTAAAGTCTGACAGGATCCAGAACAATTCAAATACTGCTGGTTTGTACCTTGGCTTGCTCAGGACTGCTCCAGATTTTGACAATACAGATTATATCGGAAGTTATTTTGACAACAATGGTGTTGAATTCAGAAACAGGCACAGGTCTTACCGCAGGTACAAGGGCGATAATGTTCAGCCTACTTTCAACAATCCTCTTTGGACCATTTACAACCAGACAGCAAATTCTAATGTAAATCGCTTCCTCCTTTCTTCTGAAGTCACTTCAAACCCACTTCCTTGGTTAGACCTTATCCTGAGAAGTGGTATCGATGCAAACAATGACGACCGGGTGTATTTTTTCCCTGTGGGATCTGCAGGAGAAAGGTCCGTGGGCAGCTACCGCAACGAGAAAATTGGCGAAATTGAAAAGAATATTGACTTGATTGCGAGGGCTACAGCTTACCTGAAAGAAGACTTCAAGGGTACGTTGATTGTTGGGGCAAATGCCAATGACCGCAAAAGAGACATTTTGTATGCAGAAGCAAGCAACTTTTTGGACGATATCAATCTTCAGAATTTCATTCTTTCAGCTGATGCCAGTACACATGTCATCAACAGTTTCTTGCACAGAAGTTCAAACCGTGGGTATACCACAGCAAATCTTGAGTACAAGGACCAACTGTTTGTAAATTTTTCTGGTGCTTTGGAGGCAGCATCAACCATCAGTAAAAACTTCTTCTATCCTTCAGCAGACGTGGCATGGCAATTCAGCAAACTGCCTGTTTTCCAAAACGAGAATTTCCTGAGTTTTGGTAAAATAAGGGCCGCTTGGGGTAAGGTTGGTGTACAGCCAACTGCCTATAATTTTGTTACTACTTATGAAACGGCTGTTTACAATGCTTACGACGATGCATTGGCTATTACCAATTTTGGTGGTGGATACAGACTGGACAATGTGAAGGGAAACAACAACCTCAGGCCAGAAGTAAAAACAGAATGGGAGGTTGGAACAGATTTCCGTTTCCTGAAAGACAAATTAAGTCTGTCCATGTCTTATTACCAGAATAAAATTGATGACATCCTGTTGAATGTTGGTCTCCCACCATCCAGTGGATTCACCAGCCAGTACAGCAATGCTGCGAACATGGAAAACAGGGGTTTTGAAGCAGATTTGAAATATGACCTTGTTAAAAAGAAAGACCTGAGTCTTCAAGTGTTTACCAATTACAGCAGAAACAGGAACAAAGTGATCAGCTTGAGTGGAACAGGTACAATTGACCTGACCTCACAGTCTGTAAGTTCTAGGGCAGTTGAAGGGTATCAGCTTGGTGTGCTTTGGGGTCCTCGTGCTTTGAGGGATGACAAGGGTAATTTTATTCTTGATGCCAATGGCTTTCCCAATGTTGACAACGAACAAGGTGTGATTGGAGATCCCAACCCAGATTGGAGAGGTGGGGCAGGTTTTTCTGCAAGTTATAAAAGTTTGGATTTTAATATCCTTTTTGAAACTGCTCAAGGTGGGGACATCTCACAGGGAACAAAATCAGTGCTTTACAATTTTGGCACCCACGAAGATGTTGGCAAAGAAATTACATTGACAGAAACATTGAAAAATGTAAACGGTGTTTCTTTTCCTTCCGGAACCGTTGTAAGGGGTAATATCGGAAATTATGGTGCTGGAAATGTGCTTCTGGATGAAGCTTGGTATACATCACGTGGTGCTGGCCTGGGTGCAGCTGCCATCCGTGAATTTTTCATCGGCGATGCAAGTTGGACCAGGCTGAGGGAAGTTTCAATGGGTTATACACTCAGCACTCCTTCTTTCAAAAAGGCAACCAAATTCAGTTCTATGCGCTTCTCACTTACGGGCAGAAACCTTTTCCTTTGGACAGACATCGTTGGTTTCGATCCTGAAGTTAACCAGTCTGGGGTGAACAATGGTTTTGGTCAGGAATATTTCACCAATCCATCTACACGTTCTTGGTTGTTCACTGTTAAACTGAATTTCTAATCGCAATTTTTAAAAAACTAACATGAAAAAAATATTCATCATAGCAGTTTTTACCACAATGATGGTTTCCTGCTCAAAAGTATACGAAGGTCAGAATGTTGACCCCAACAATCCAACTGCTGTTAATGCTGAAACCTTGCTGAGAGGAATTGAGTTGGCCAACATTACTGTTCAGGTAAGCCATGTTCAGCGAATTACAGGAATGTGGATGGGGCAATACAAGGGTGCTACACTTCTTTACAAAAGTTTGGGAGAGTACAGCATCTCTGGAGAAGAATCAAATGATACCTGGACATATATTTATCAAAGCATAGCAAAACAGGCCAGTGTAATCAGGGAAAAACTCCCAGACAACAGGTCTTATTCAGGTATTACCAAGATCATCGAAGCCAATGCGCTGGGTACAGCTGCTGCTTTGTATGGTGACATCCCTTTTTCCGAAAGGGCTAATGATGCATTTCCTATCCCTAAATTCGACAAACAGCTTGATGCATATGCCGGAATCCAAAAATTGTTGGATGAAGCCATTGTAGATTTGACTCCAGTTTCTGCCTTGGCAGTCATTTCAAATGATATTTTCTTTGCCGGTAAAAGTACCACCTGGTTAAGGATTGCCTATTCCCTGAAAGCCAGGTATTTTATGGAGACAAGGGATTATGCAAAAGCGTATGCTGCTGCTTTAAATGGAATCAATGCTACTGCATTGTCATGGAAATTCATTCCTCCTGCCTTGGTTGCTGATGGTGACTTCAACCTGTTGAATACCTTGATTGATCAACGTGGAGGATTTCTTGCCACTGCTGGATCTTACATGCATGAGAACCTCATGAAAGCAGGTGCTGTGGGCAATAGAAACAATACCAAGACCAATGAAGATGCAAGATTGAAATATTATAAAATTACAGGAACTGCAGCATCTACAGAATTGGGGGTAGCAGCAAAAAATGCCCCTATGCCATTGGTAACATATGAAGAAACATTGTTGATCCTTGCTGAAGCAGGATTGAGGACTGTAGGATTCGCTGAAGGACTTCTTCAGTTGAATAAAGTAAGAGCTATTTTAAAAACCAACCTTGGTTTGGCGGCAGCTCCTGCAACAGGCGGTACCATTCTGTATGATCCTTATGTTGCTGCTGATTTCAACGCTGGTGGCATTGAAAACAAAGGTACACTTACACCAGACAAGGCCTTGATGAAAGAAATCATTGAAGAGCGTTATGTTTCATTGTACGGAACCATTCTTCCTTTCAATGATGCAAGAAGGTTGCGCAAGACTGAGAATGACGTGAATGTTCCCATTCCTTTCACAAATCCAACTGCTACTAAACATCCAGAGAGGGTGATCTATGCACAAAATGAAATCAATTCAAACCCTAATTTGCCCAATCCATTGCCTGATCTCTATGCCAAAACACAGGTAAATCAATAAACTGTTTTACAATGTTCAAGGCTCTCCATTTTGGG
>Ga0222712_10000474_pt1 | contig 52746 bp, 47 predicted proteins | sample C33_657DmetaG_FD_165043 | JGI IMG/M metagenome (GOLD analysis project Ga0222712, IMG submission 165043) | Estuarine water microbial communities from San Francisco Bay, California, United States - C33_657D | ecosystem: Environmental > Aquatic > Marine > Unclassified | place: USA: California... | reverse complement strand
AACCGACCAAGGATCTTCGAATTCAAGTGGATGGAAATTATAACCGCGGGGATAATTACCAAGAATTTTTCAGGCCAGAAAAACCAGGTGGACCTTTTGTCTCCCAAAGCCCGATTCGCTCCGGTAATTATTCCATGTCTTTCTTGTCCTTCATGACGGCCTTTTCTAATCCGGAGACCGTATTCGAGGAATTCAGATCTAATCGCTCTGTTTTATTATCTCGTCTAAATCGTTCGAAGCCGACTGAAATAGGTACTTACAACCAAAATTCACAAGATGTGCTTATTCCAGCCTTCTTTGCGGCTTATTCAGGTGTTTCTGCGAATAGCGTTAAATATTCACCTTTCTACGATATCCCATTACCCAACTGGAAAGTAGATTATAATGGCTTGAATTTAATTCCAGGGATAAAAAATAATTTTGCTTCCTTCACTATTTCGCACATGTATTCGAGTACCTATAATGTAGGTAATTTCGTTTCTTCTTTAGAATATGGGCAGTTTGCGACGGATTATATGAACCTGTCTTTAAATAGTTTATTGTATCCCTTGTCGTCTCGATTTGATCCGGTAACGAATACCCTGATTCCAGTCTATGTGATGAGTACGATTTCCTTTGTGGAACGATTCTCTCCATTAATCGGAGTGAATGCAGTAACTAAGAGTAAGATCTCCCTTCGTTTGGAATACAACCAGGATCGTAATGTTGGTTTGAATTTAGCGAATTCTCAAGTAGCTGAATTAGCCAATAAGGACTTCACCGTTGCGGTAGGATTTACGAAAGCGAATATGCTAATTCCTTTCAAAATCAATGGGAGAGCTGTACGGCTGCCCAATGACTTGCGTTTCAATATGAATTTAACCATTCGAGATACCCGTACTTTGCAACGGAAACTGGATGCGGAGACGATTGTAACCCAAGGTTTTGTTAATTTTCAATTCCGTCCACAGTTGAGTTATAACGTCAATAATAAATTGACGGTGACTGCCTATTTTGATAAAATGATGAACAATCCGCTGGTTTCTAATTCATTCTATCGTTCCACTGTGGCAGGGGGCTTCCAAATCCGATATAGTTTATCTGAATAATCGAAAATCGTTTGCAATAAATAGAGTTTTTTGTGACCTTTGTGGGCAAACAAATTATCATATGAACTTTCCAAGCGAATTAAAATATACTCAAGAACACGAGTGGATTAAAGTAGATGGCGATGTAGCTATCGTAGGTATTACTGATTTTGCTCAGAGTGAATTAGGGGATATCGTTTTTGTAGAAGTGGAGACAGTAGGTCAAAACATTGCAAAAGACGGTGTTTTCGGTACAGTTGAAGCGGTTAAAACAGTTTCTGACTTATTCTTACCTGTCGCTGGTGAAATTGTAGAATTTAATACAGCCTTAAACAATAGCCCAGAATTAATTAATTCAGATCCTTACGGAGATGGTTGGGTAGTGAAAATCAAAGCAGCAGATGCGGGTGATCTTTCTCAATTGATGGATGTGGAAACATACAAATCCTTTATCGGACATTGATTTTAAAACCCTGTTAATCAGGGTTTTTTTATATAACAGAACAAATGCGGATCTTATTCAAACAGATTTTAATTCAAGATAGCCGTTCTCCTTATTTCGGGAAGAAGGTGGACCTTTTATCCGAAAATGGGCGGTGGGTTGCTATTGGTTCAGGTATTGAGGAGAAGGCGGATGAAGTGGTAAGTGGTGATCAATTACTTTGGTTCCCATCCGTAGTGGATTTACGTGTACATCATACCTTACCAGGTGGTGAGCATAAAGAGGATTGGACTAGTTTGCAATCTTCCGCAAGAAAGGGTGGGGTTTTAGATCTACTTTTATTGCCTACTGGCGATCCAGTCCCACAACAACCCGAGTCGATTCAATATATTGCCTCTAAATTAGCTGGATCAGGAATAGCTTGCTATCCAGCTGCTCCCTTAACTTTAGATAATAAGGCAGAAAACTTTAGTGACTTGATGGATCTGCATCAAGCTGGTGCTTCTTGGTTTAGCCATGGAGCGGGTTCTCTTCAAGATACAGACTTGATGCTTAAGTGTTTGCAATACTTGCAGCCTCTACCCGTGAAGATTATCTCTCGCCCAGATGTGAAGGGTTTATCCTTATTTGGCCAAATCCATGAAGGACTTCAAAGTACCTTATTGGGTTTAAAAGGAATACCCGTTTTAGCTGAAACGATGCATATTAAGCGGGATTTGGATCTATTAGCCTACGTGATGAAGCACTCCTTCGGGCTTGCGGATGCTGAATTCTCCTTACATTTCTCTTGTATCTCAACTGCTGAATCAGTAGAATTGGTTAAACAAGCGCAAGCTTCTGGATTACCAGTTACGGCTGATGTGGCAATCTATTCTTTAGTATTTACGGAAGAGGCCGTTTCTGATTTTGATACCCTAAAGAAAGTAAATCCGCCGCTTAGAACGGAACAAGATCGACTTGCTTTATGGCAAGGTTTAAAAGAGGGAGTGATTCAATCAGTCGTTTCTGATCATCACCCTGTGGAAGTGGAGAATAAAGAATTGGAATTTGATCAAGCCTCCTTTGGTACAATTGGTTTAGAGACCTTGGCTATCGCTTTCATATCAGAAGCTTCAAAACAAGGATTAGTTAAAGCAGATCAATATATTTCTCATCACCCAGCTGCCTTCTTAGGTTTCAAGCAGCCTGAGTTACAGGTGGGGGAAAAAGTGAAAGGTATCGTGATTTCGAAGGAAACCTTCGTGTATGATACAAATTCGATTGTTTCTAAATCGAAGAATTCTATTTTCATCGATCATACGTTTAAATACAAAATAACGGGAGTGTATGGTCAATAATTGGTTCTCAGAAATTAGTCGATTTTTTATCTACGCCATCTTATTTGTGGTTTTATTGATGGCTTATGGTTTCATTTTGCAACAAATAGGTATTATTCCGATTGGAGGGAAAAAGGCACCTACCTTCGTCTTTTTACTTTTCTTTCAATGGTGGTATATTTTTAAATTCCCTAGTCGTAATCAAGGAGAGAAAAAGCATTTTCTAGTCTATTTTGTATTGCAATACATGTTGATCTTTGTAACTGCCACCTTTTCGGCACTTTTTCTACATTATTTTTTCCAAACAGGACCTGGCCTACATATGTTAGACGGCTATATTCAACAGAGTTTATTGGAATTAAATGGGTACAAAGAGGTAATTGTTAATCAAGAAGGGGGCGAGTACTACAACACTCTTCATGACGGAATTAAATCAATTAATGCTTATAGCATCGCTAAGGATGATTTTGTTCAAAAAATTGCGCTAGGCTTTTTACCAAATTTGTTAATTTCACTTTATTATAAAAAATAGCTATGGATAATTCAACAAACGAATCAAGTGTTTCTTCCTCTGTAATTGCCTTAAAATATGGCTTCATTTCAGGATTATTGAGTTTTCTTTTCTCCACTCTAGTAAATGTCATGGGTTGGGCTGAGAATTTTCAAGAATCTATCGGTTGGATTTCGGGTATCTTTTCTTTAGTGTTAGCCGTTACGATTACCTATTTATGTTTAAGAGAGTATAGAGAGCAGAATGCAGGATATATTACCTATGGTCAAGGCTTAGGCCTTTCGACTTTATTGGGTGCCATTGGTGGTCTAGTAGCCGGAGGATTTAATTATATCTACATCGAATTCATTGATAATTCAGTGATACAACGCCAAATGGATTTAGCGAGAGAGAAGATGGAGGATCAAGGAATGAGCGCTAGCCAAATTCAAAGTGCAGAAGAAATGACTCGTTTATTTATGAATCCTGGAATGCAGTTCGTGGTTGTAGTCATTACAGGGGTTATTTTTAATTTCTTGTTAGGGTTAATCGTTTCAGCTGTCGTTAAGCGAGAGAAACCTATTTTTGAATAAGATGTTAGCGCTTTTAAAGAAAGATGTGTTGGCCTTTTTTAGCTCTTGGATGGGTTGGGGGATCATCTCATCTTTTTTTGTTTTAATGGGTGTGTATGTCTGGGTGGTTGATGGTAATGTACTCGATTTTGGGTTCGCTGAATTATCTGTATTTTTCAATCTAAGCCCTTGGTTTTTCTTGTTTTTAGTCCCTTCGCTGACGATGAGTTCTTTTTCGGAAGAAGTCGAGATAGGTACATTTCAATTACTGAGATCATTGCCAATTTCCGATACACAAATTTTAGGGGCGAAGTGTTTAGCGCTTTTCAGTATCCTGATTTTAGTTTTATTACCTAGCCTACTATTCGTTCAAAGTATTGCCGTATTAGGTTTGCCTGTCTCTAATTTTGATTCTTCTCTGATTTACGGAGGGTATGTAGCCTTACTATTACTACTACTTTGTTTTGTTGGATTAGGTGTATTAGGTTCTAGTTTTACGAAAAAGCAACCGGTAGCTTTCCTTTTGGGATTAGTCTTGAACTTTGTTTTTTGGCAAGGTTTGAAAGAATTAGGCTGGGATATGTTTGATTTATCTTCTCCTTATAATCGATTGAGTATGGGAGTTCTTCAGTTTACCGATCTATTCTTTTTTAGTGGATTTTTGCTCGTCTTATGGGGCGCCTTACGAATTCGAATGAGTCGTATTATTTGAAATCTTGAATCGAAATTCTGTGAGAGCAGAATTCAATTTCTCTAGCTTCATTCGAAGCAATAATGACTAACTTTTCTTTCTGTTCATTGAGCCTGTTAAAAAACCAATTTTTTGCTGATTCATCAAAATTAGTCGTGGGTTCATCTAATAACAAAACTGGCCTATCTGACAATAAAGCAAATCCCAATTTGATTTTTTGGCGCATGCCAGAGGAATAATTTTTGATGGATTTATGCCTGTCAGGACTAAGTTCAATGAACTTCTCAAAAAGCTCAATAGTGATGGAATAGGGGAGGTACTGGTTCTTTTTTAACAATTCTAGATGCTCAACTAAGGTATATTCCTCAATTAATTCCACGTAAGGCGCAGCATAGGTAATTTGTGAATACACATTTTCAGCTTCTACTTGTTGCATCTCCACTTTGCCTGAATTGGGTAAAGTATATTGCGCTAACAGTTGAAGTAAAGTTGATTTACCTGAGCCATTAGGCCCTGTTATGGCATAGGAATTTCCAGCCTTGAATTGGTAGCTGAATTGTTTAATGACATATTCTTGTCTAAACTTTTTTGAGATGTTTTGAGCAAGAATTTCCATTCAGATTATCCTTTCATGATACCTCGCTCTGAATTTTTAACAAAATCTAGGATTTCGTTTACTTCAGGTGAATTTGGTAATTTCGTGGCGATTTCTTCTAAAGCGGCATTCGTATTTAAACCTTTTAAATAAAGGTAACGATAGGCTTCTTGAATGTTATTTATTTGTTCATCGCTATAATTGCGACGACGAAGACCAACTGAGTTAATCCCCGCATAGCTTAAAGGCTCTCTTCCTGACTTAGTGAACGGAGGCACATCTTTTCTTACTAATGAGCCTCCGGAAATCATAACATGGGCTCCAATAGTCGCAAATTGATGAATAGCAGAGGATCCGCCAATAATGGCAAAATTACCAACAGTTACATGCCCTGCCATTTGTACAGAGTTGGCAAGAATACAATTATCTCCAATAAAACAGTCGTGTGCTACGTGAACATAGGCCATGATTAGGCAATTCTTACCTATTACAGTTTTCAGCTTGTCAGATGTTCCTCGGTTGATTGTGACACATTCTCTAATAGTAGAATTGTCTCCGATTTCAGCCGTTGTCATTTCCCCTCCAAATTTTAAATCTTGAGGAATAGCAGAGATAACAGCACCTGGAAAAATGCGGACATTTTTTCCAATACGAGCACCAGGATAAATGGTCACATTAGACCCGATCCATGATCCTTCACCAATTTCTACATCTTCGTGTATAGAAGTAAAAGCATCAATGCTAACATTCGTTGCAATTTTAGCTTTTGGATCAATATGAGTTAATTGATGAATCATATTATAATAAACCTTAGGACTTACGAACTAAACTAGCAGTCATTTCTGCTTCACATACAACTTGACCTGCCACATAGGCTTTACCAGTCATTTTTGCGATTCCTCTACGGATAGGAGCCTGTAACTCGCATCTAAAGATAATGGTATCGCCTGGAATTACGCTTTTTCTAAAACGGCAATTCTCAATACCTACCAGATAAGGCCAATAATTTTCAGGATCCTCAACAGAACTTAAAACAAGAATGCCACCTGTCTGAGCCATCGCTTCCACTTGCATAACACCTGGCATTACTGGATTGTTTGGAAAATGGCCCATGAAATAATTCTCATTCATGGTCACATTTTTTACACCTACAACGCTTGTATCATCTAAATAAATGATTTTATCAATCATTTGGAAAGGATAACGATGCGGCAATAACTCATAAACACGCTCGTGAGTGAAAATTGGAGGCTGTTTAGGATCGTAAACAGGAACCTTATTCTTCTCAGAATCTAACATTAACTTCTTAATCTTACGAGCCAATTCCACGTTCGAGGCGTGACCTGGACGAGAAGCTAATATTTGAGCCTTGATAGGTCTTCCCACAAGTGCCAAATCACCCATGAGGTCTAACAACTTATGGCGTGCCATTTCATTGTTAAAATGAAGATTTGTATTGTTTAGGATACCAGCTTCTTTTGAAACGGAGATCTTCGGCTTCCCTAATACTTCTGATAGATGCGCTAATTCTGATTCGGAATAATCTTTATCCGCGATGACAATGGCATTATTCAGGTCACCCCCTTTGATTAATCCCGCTTTGTATAAAACCTCTAATTCATGTACAAAACAAAAAGTCCGGCACATAGAGAAGTCCTTCTCAAATTGTGAAACGTGACTTAAATTAGCATGCTGGCTCGATAAAAATTTGGAATTATAATCAACCATTACGGCCATGCGGTAATCGTTAAGTGGCAAAGCAGCTAATTCGATTCCGTTTTCTAAGTCTTTGTATCGTACTTCCTCCGTTAATTCGAAAAATTTACGATGTGCATCTTGTTCTACTAAAATGGCATCCTTTAAAGCCTCTACAAATTTGATGGAACTACCATCCATAATTGGAGGTTCAGGTCCGTCTAACTGGATGAGAATATTATCAACTTCTAACCCAACCAATGCCGCTAAAACGTGTTCAACGGTATTAATACGAGCGCCATTATGTTCAATTGTTGTTCCTCGCGATGTATCCACTACATAATCAACATCCGCATCTGCGATCGGTTGCCCTGGTAAGTCCACACGCTGAAATTTAATCCCGTGATTGGCAGGTGCTGGTAAAAAAGTAAGATTGGCAACTACGCCAGTATGTAAACCTACACCTGTAAGTGTTACAGCCTTGGTAATGGTATGTTGCTTATTGTTCATACGCGTTATTAAGAGTCTAATCGTTTTAATAAGTCCGGCAATTGGCGCAATAAAGCGTTGCGCTTTAAATATTCACTGTTAGGAGATGCCGGTGTACCTCCTAAAATTTGGCCTTCTTTACGGACCGTTTTAGTTACTCCCGATTGGGCAGTAACAATCGTTTTATCTGCAATACTGATGTGCCCAGCGACACCCACTTGGCCACCGATAAGGCAGTTTTTGCCTATTTTAGTGGAACCTGATACGCCTGTTTGTGCTGCTATGGCTGTATTTTCGCCTACCTCCACATTGTGCGCTATTTGAACTAGGTTATCTATTTTAACGCCTTTTTTAATTAAAGTAGATCCCATGGTAGCTCTGTCGATGGTTGTATTCGCACCTACACTAACACCATCTTCTAAAACCACGTTCCCTAATTGAGGGATGGTGGTGAAAGTTCCATCTGCTTGCGGTGCAAAACCGAATCCATCGGATCCAATCACAGCATTCGCATGAATTGTACAAGAATTCCCAATGACAGTATCGTTATAAATAACTACACCTGGGTAGATAACACAATCAGTACCAATTCGTACATTTTTTCCAATCGTCACATGGGAAGCTACGTAAGTATTATTACCTATCTTAGAGCCAGCACCTACGCTAGAAAATGTTCCTAAATAAACTTCTTTGCCTATTTCTGCCGTCTGTTCGATAAAGCTGGGTTGTTGAATCCCTGTCTCTTTAATGCTTGTGAACTCCTGGTATTTTTGAAGTAAAATAGTGAAGGCAAAGTAGGGGTCTTTTACCTTGATTAAAGTAGCTAAAGGCTTTTCTTTTAATACTAAATCGTTTGCTATAATGATAGCCGTAGCTTTAGATTGATAAAGAAAGGATTCGTATTTAGGATTAGCTAAGAAAGATATACTGCCTTCTTGCCCTTCTTCTATCTTGTTAAACGTTGTAATAATTGCTGATCCATCGCCATCTACTGTACCTTGAATTAATTGGGCTATTTGGTCAACAGTAAATTTCATTCGGCAAACGATGTTTAATAGATGCAAAGAGAATATCCATTAGCTCAATTCTCCTTGCAAATATACGCTCTTTGGACAACAAAAATAGTATTTTTTTACAATCTTACTTAATGCTTGGATGGTCGGTAAATCTGATGCTTCAAGCAACTCGACAACATGACCTTGTTTGTCGACCATTTTGATGGTATTGTCGCCCTGTACATAGGCAGCATTTGAAGTAGAACCTTCAATGACGAAGTAGGATAATTCTTCGTCGCTTATGCCATACTCTCGTTTGATATTCTCTTCGATTTCTAGTCTTTTTGCCTTAGGAATCGGTTGTGAGCCTAATTTACAGGTGAATAATTTTCTGGCCAAAAAGTGTGTACACAAATGCCTTAATATCTTATCATTCGAATTCTTCCACTCTTTAATGGCTGCCCAAACATCATGGTCATCTAATTCTGTAAATGCTATCAATAAGTTCTCTTTCGTCGAAAATTCCTCCCAAGTATGGGTCTGTTTTAAGAATGTTTTTAGGGGGCCAGAACAAGTGAGTTTTTGGCCTTCAGAAAATAAAAATTTCGCCCTTCTTAATATTTGAATTAACATCGTCTCCGCTGCAATGGCCGTTTTATGTAGGTAGACTTGCCAATACATTAGACGTCTCGCCATCAGGAAGTTCTCGGTAGAATAGATCCCTTTTTCTTCAATGACTAATTGTTCATTATTCAAATCCATCATGCTTAATAGACGTTCAGAACCGATGAAACCTTCACGTACACCAGTATAAAAGGAATCACGGCTTAAATAATCTAAGCGGTCAACATCTAATTGCGAAGAGACTAATTGATGGAAAAATTTACGAGGATATTTATTCTCAAAAATGTCAATGGCTAGATTTAAACGACCCTTAAAATGTTGGTTCAATTTTGCCATTAATAGGGTAGAGACATCCTCATGTTTCACTTCATTTAATAAAGTATATTCTAATACATGAGAGAATGGACCATGCCCAATATCATGCAAAAGGATGGCTATTTCCGCACCTTCGCGTTCCTCTGCGGAAATGGAATACCCCTTAGCTTTTAGATTATCCAATACTTGATCCATGAGATGCATCGCACCTAAAGCATGATGAAAACGGGTGTGGTGTGCACCTGGATAGACAAACTCCGCTAAACCTAATTGTTTGATTCGCTTAAGTCGCTGAAAATAAGGGTGATCAATGAGCTCTAGAATTAATGGATTATTGATTTTAATAAAACCATAAATCGGATCATTAATAATTTTAGTCGGGTACATGGGATATTCTTTTCCGAAATTTAGCTAAAAAGGTTAGTATTCCTTAATTTTGTGCCACATTGAATTCCTATTATGGGATGTACAATGCGGACTTGTAGCTCAGTTGGTTAGAGCATCTGACTCATAATCAGGGGGTCCATGGTTCGAGCCCATGCTGGTCCACCCTTTTTTTTACCATACTCTTGATAAAAGAGTATGGTTTTTTTTATCCCCAAAATTGTAAGTAAACCAATACTACAGCTGCAGTAGTCATTACAATGAAGGCTAATACGCCTAAAATATTGACGATTAAAGTGTTGGTATGTTCCCCCATAACTTCCTTGTTGTTAGCGATATGCAATATGATCGCTATTAGGATTGGAGCAGTTAAACCATAGAGAATTGCGGTGTAAATCAATGCATCAATAGGAGAAATGCCAACGTAGTTTAAGGATAAGCCTAAAAATAGGGAAAGCCCAATGATGAAATAAAAGCCTTTTGCTTCATGAAACTTTTTATTTAATCCTTTCTCCCAGCCAAATGTCTCAGTGAAAATGTAAGACAAAGAACCACTCAACACCGGAATGGCAATTAATCCTGTTCCAATAATTCCAATGGCAAACAATAAGTACGCCATATCTCCTGCTAAAGGCTTTAAAGCCATAGCAGCTTGTTCTACTGTTTCAATCTGATGTATTCCGCTAGAATATAGGACAGTGCCAGTGGTTAATATAATAAAATACATCACGAATCCTGAGAAACCCATTCCAAAATCGACATCCTTCTCCATCTCGCGGATGATTTTCTTGTTAACGAATAGGTGCTTTTTATCCTTCATTTCTTCAACCTCTACAGAAGCTTGCCAAAAGAATAGATAGGGGGAAATCGTTGTACCTAGTATTCCTACTAATATTGCTATAAAGTCCTTATTGAATTCAATGGTTGGAATAAAAGTTGCTTTTAAAATGGCTAGGAAATCCTGCTTATACAGAAATGGAACAACAAAATACACCAGCATCACAATGCAAAGGTATTTTAGGATGGATGCAATTTTCTGGTAGGGTAAATAGATGATTAATCCCAATAATAAAAAGGTGAAAAAGACACTGAAATAATTCTCACTAATGCTAGGGAACAATAAATTTCCAACAGCGCCCATACCGGCAATATCAGCTCCAATATTTAGGATGATGGCTGGAAAGCTAAATACCAACATTAAATAAAGAATTGATTTTGAATAGTGTTTCTTCAAATTACCCGTTAATCCCTGTTGGGTCACTATCCCGATTCTAGCGCACATTTGTTGGATAGCGGCCATTAATGGAAAGGCGATAATAGCTGTCCACAAGGTCGCTAATCCTAATTTAGCCCCAGCCTGTGAATAGGTGGCTATTCCTGATGGATCATCGTCACTCGCGCCTGTCACTAATCCAGGACCCAAAAGTTTCCAAAAACGACTCAGTTTTGAACTTGTTTTCATATTCAATTATCAACTACTTGGTAATTTACAAAGTATAGTCTTGCATTCAGTATATTTTTGTAGATTACAGACATTACTAACCACTTAATAATGTTATTTCTTTTTCAATCGATTTTTGTCATGACACTTTTTACAAGTTTTATGACTCCCACAATCATTTTTCTGAAATCGAGAGGGAATATATTCGCTAATCCGAATATTTATCTAGCAACGTTATTTTTCATTTCCGGCATCTACTGTTTAACCATTTATTCTATGTCTTTAGGGCATAGTTTTCTATTTACAGTCCTCTTATATGGAAATTTTTCCTCCCTATATTTTCTGATTGGCCCTGTATTATTCTTTTATCTTCGGAGTTTACGAACGGGAAAAACTCAATTAAGTCGTTTAGATTTCGTTCACTTTTTACCCTTCATCATTGTCTTCTTGGACACATTGCCCTATTATTTTTCACCATATGAATTCAAGGTAAGTGTGGTGAGGCAAGTATTTAGTAATTGGACGTCTATGTTCTCCATTCAATTAGGTTACCTATTTAGTACTTCAACTCTTTATATTTTACGCCCTTTATTACTACTATTTTATACGGTATGGGGATTAATCTATATAAAAAAGAATCAATTGTATTTTTTCAAAGCCACCACCTTGGGTAAATGGTTGTGCGCGTTTTTGCTTTTACAGTTATTGATTTTTGTGGGAATGAGTTCTGTTTTTTTCGGAGTTTGGTTAGAAAATTCATGGGGATATACATTTATGAATCATCCGAGCGAGATTAAATATATTTCTTTAGCAGCCTATATGATTATGGTATGTGCGCTTTATTTCTTTCCTCAGGTGATTTATTTAAATGTGGATCGATTTAAAAGATCATTTAATCCCCAAGAAGTTTATTGGTGGAAGCTAGATCAATTAGTGAATGCTTGTTACATTTTTAATAAGCCTTTTTTAAATCCAACGCTTCATTTGGATCAATTCGGTGAATTAGTTCAAGTTGATCAAAAGGAATTGCGCGATTTTTTTGAACTTTATCTTTTCACTAATTTCACTGATGAGATGAATCGGCTTCGAATTCAGTTTGCTAAAAATTTGATTCAAGAGGGTTGTTTACAGGCCAAATGCTTGGATACGCTGCATATTAAATCAGGTTTTTTAAATAAAAATGATTTATCGAGGTATTTTGTTGAATTTGCAGGTGAAAGTATGGAAGAGTACATGCTTAAATTTAAAAATAATTAATATGAAAGGTATTTTCACGGGTTTGTTCCTAGTCGTTTTCACTACAATGGCTTGTGCTCAAAAAGTGGTAAGTTCTGCCATTGGAGCTGGAGGTGCCACCACGGTAGTGGATGGTAAATATTATTCCCAAATCATCGGGCAGCAAAGCGCGGTCACAGGAACATCATCTTCAGGTGGAGTGGTTGTAAGACAAGGGTTTAAGCAGCCTTCTTTATTAGAGCGAAGTATTGCTGCCTCAGGAATTAAGTTAAATGTGCAGGAAGAAAATCCAATCACCTATACAACCTATCCAAATCCATTCATTGACAAGTTGACGATCGGTTTCTCTGCAACTAGTACAAAGCCCACATTTGTGGCTATTTACGATCAATTAGGAGCAGTTATTTACCAGCATACTTATGAAGCTCCAATTAAGGAAATCGTATTTACTGACTTTTCAGGCATTCGTGTAGGTAAATATGTTTTACACGTTATTTCATCGGGTAAACCGTTTGCTACCACGATAGTAAAAGAATAATTATAAGCTATAGGCAATGTATTTATTGCCTTTTGGAGTTCCTAGTTTTGTTCCTCCACAGGCTATGACAATATATTGTTTCCCATTGACCTGATAGGTTGATGGAGTTGCGAAAGCTGCTGCAGGTAAGGTAATTACTCGCAGCAGCTTTCCTGTTTTGCTTTCATAAATGCGTAGCATCCCGTCCTTTGCAGCGCCAATAATTAATAAACCACTTGCTGTGACGATTGGCCCGCCATAATTTTCTGCTCCAGTCCCGGTAATTCCTTTTTGGGCTAAACTTGGTTCGTCTCCAAACGGTATTTTCCACACGTATTTACCTGTATTTAAATCAATAGCGTTTAAGGTTCCCCAGGGAGGGGATAATGCTGGTAGACCTTTGGAGTCCAAAAATTTAATATATCCTGTCATTTGATAAGGTGTCTGATAGGTTTTTGTAGAAGAGTTTAAAACCTCCTTAGGTAGTTCATTCAAAATATAACTCACAATTTCATCTTTATCGAATGAGCTTAGCTGATTAAATCCTGGCATCATCCCTTTTCCATTTGATATGATTTGTTGGATGTAGATGCGAGATCGTTTAGAGCTTAAATCTTGTAAGGAGGGATATCCACTCAATGGATTCCCTTTTTTATCGATGCCGTGACAGGAACTACAATTCGCTAGATAAGCTTTTGCATTTGTTTTTGGTATTGAAGTAGCCTTCATCGTTTGGATCCAGCCCATTTCATTGCTATTTACATAAAGAATTCCATCAGGATCTGCTGCGGCACCACCCCATTCTCCACCTCCATCAAACCCTGGTAAAATGAGATTACCTTTTTCGCTAGGTGCTGCGTGCCATTCCTTGTTTACCTCTTTTAAAACACGTTTTATGTCCTCTTTATTTTCTGAATACGGATTGATATCATTTATGTCTATTTCTGATGAGAGGCGGGCATAGGGTTTTGGAAGCGTAGGGTAGGGTTGTGTTAACCAGGCTTTTTCGCCTGGTAAATTAGAAGCTGTTACCTTTTTTTCAATGATGGGGAATAATGATTTGCCGCTAATTCGATCGAAGAGGAATACAAATCCTTGTTTGGTGATTTGAGCAACGGCTTGAATTTGTTTCCCATGATGAGTTACTGTGACTAAATTAGGTGGTGCGGGTAAATCACGATCCCATAGATCATGGTGTGTGGTCTGAAAATGCCAAAGTCTTTTACCTGTTTTCGCATCCAAAGCCAGTAGGCAGTTCGCAAATAAGTTTTGACCTTTTCTGTTCCCCCCATAAAAATCATATCCTGCTGATCCTGTGGGGACAAAAAGAATACCACGCTCATTATCCACTGCCATGCCTGCCCAGTTATTAGCAGCACCTATACTTGTATTTTTGTAGGCGTCTTTTGGCCAAGTTTCATATCCTTTTTCCCCAGGATAGGGTATGGTATGAAAGGTCCAGGCTAACTTTCCTGTGATGACATCAAATGCCCGGATATCACCTGGAGCCGCATCAGCTCCTTCTGATAAGCGGACTGGCATAATGATCAAATTGCGATAAATAGTACCAGGAGTATTAGAAATGATAAACTTATTAGCTGCTACAGCAGGTAGCCCAGTATGCATATCGATTTTACCATTATCACCAAAACTAGAAATAGGTTTGCCTGTTTCTGCATTCAAGGCCCAAAGATTAGGGCCAGCCGTATATAGAATCCGTTTGTCGATTCCATTCGTCCAATAGCTAAGACCTCGCGACGTACTAGCCCAGTTTTTTAATGGATCTCCAAAACGCCAAATTTCGCGGCCAGTAGTGGCATTAAGGGCAAATGCTTGGACAGATGCACTTACTCCGTAAAGAACTCCTTTGATGATAAGCGGATTAACTTGCATTTGACCAGAATCAGGCAAACTATATTCCCAAGCCACCTTTAGTTGATTCACATTTGACTTGTTTATTTGAGTCAAAGTGGAATAGTGATTTCTGTCCGTGCCACCTAAATATTCCGACCAATCATCAGAGGAGATGAAGCCAAGACCTAGAATAGATAAGATCAATAGTCTTTTATGCATAAAAATTCATTTTATAATACTAGTTTAGTATGATTTTAGCTCTAAACCTTACATAAATGAAATTATTTGTCTTTATAGGCCTACTATTGCCTTTTGGTCTGCTCTCTCAGATTTCTATTCAATCAATTTCTGTTGAAAATCAAATTAATCCAATTGGTGTTGGAGTTTCAACACCTCGTTTTTCATGGAAATTAAGTTCACTAAATCGAAATGAATCACAATCAGCCTATTCCATTCAAGTATTTAAAGGTAAGAGTCAAGTCTGGAATAGTGGAAAAGTTAATTCCTCTAGCTCCTTATTTGTAGCCTATGCAGGTGAAGATCTTCAAAGTAATTCAACTTATTCTGCGAAAGTGCAGGTTTGGAATAGTGGAGGTAAGCCTAGTAAAATCGTAACCACTTCGTTTTCTACAGGATTGTTGAATAAAGAAGATTGGAAAGCGAAATGGATCACTTCAGGTTTAGCAGGTGATACGGTAAACGGAAAAGTTCCGTTATTTAAGCATCTATTTCGTGTCAACAAAAAGGTGCAAAGAGCATTAGCATTTGTGACAGCGAAGGGAGCATATGAAGCAACTATAAATGGGACTAGAGTAGGTGATTCCTATTTAAATCCAGGTTGGACGAGTTATAATAAGCATTTACAATACCAAGTATATGATTTAACAGGTCAACTAAAACAAGGTCTTAATGATATTTCTGTACAGCTAGGAAGTGGATGGTTCCGGTCTAGACTTGGCTGGCAAAATAATCAGAATTATTATGGCTCAACGACTGCTTTGCTTTGGCAATTAGAAATAAAATATGCGGACGGGACCTCTGAAACAGTTATTTCAGATGGAAATTGGCAAACAGGTTTTGGTAATATCGTCTCCTCTGAAATTTATGATGGGGAGCATCAAGATACGCGCTTGGTTTGGAAAGCAATGGGTCAAGCAAAAGAAATTCAAGCTAATTTTGACGTGTTAACTGCACAAATTAATGAGCCAATTAAGAAACAGGAGGTACTGTCTGTTAAAAAGGTGTTAAAGAGTCCTAAGGGTAATACGATCCTTGATTTTGGCCAAAACATCGTAGGTTGGGTTAAATTAAAAGTGAAAGGTGCATCAGGTCAAAAAGTAGTATTGCGCCATGTGGAGATGTTGGATAAGAAGGGTGAGCCCTATTTTGAAAACCTTCGTTCTGCAAAAGCCTTAGCTACCTATGAGTTAAATGGGGATGAACAGGTAATCGAGCCTCATTTTACCTTTTTTGGCTTCCGTTACGTGCAGGTAGAAGGAATGGAGGTTAATCCAGCAGATTATCAGGCAATTGCCCTGCATTCAAACATGACTCCGACAGGGTCTTTTGAAACCAGCAATCCATTGTTAAATCAATTGCAATCCAATATTCGCTGGGGTCAAAAGGGGAATTTTTTAGATGTTCCTACCGATTGTCCTCAGCGGGATGAGCGTTTAGGTTGGACGGGTGATGCAGAAGTTTTTTCGCGTACAGCTTCATTTAACTTTAATGTTAATCAGTTTTTTGCTAAATGGTTAAAAGATGTGAAAGCAGATCAATTCCCTAATGGAGCTGTCCCTTTTGTGATTCCTGATATCTTAAACAAACCTAATGCGGGCCCTGAGGCTCAAAATGGAGCAGCTGGATGGTCTGACGCGAGTATAATCATACCTTATAATATGTATACCACTTACGGTGATAAGCAGATTTTAGAAAATCAATATGAGAGTATGAAAGCCTATTTGAATTATGTTCGAAGTGTGGCTAAAAATGATTTGTGGAATACCGGATTTCAATTTGCAGATTGGCTTTCTTATCGTGTAGATGATTCTAAAGGGATGATTGGTCAGAAGTCAGCGGTGACCGATAATTATTTAGTAGCTCAATGCTTTTTTGCCTACAATACTGAATTGATGATTAAAACGGCTCGAATTCTAGGCAAGACTGAAGATTATAAGGAATGGGAAAAGCTGCAAGATCGTATCAAATTGCAGTTTCAAAAAGAATTTATGACAGCTAACGGTCGATTGATTTCAGATACGCAGACGGCTTATATTTTAGCCTTGCAATTTGATATGATACCTGGTCATTTGCGTCAGGCAGCATTGGAACGTTTAGTCACGAATATCAAAAGTTATAATTTTCATTTAACGACTGGATTTTTAGGAACGCCTTTTTTAAACCCTGTATTAACTCGATATGGTCGAAATGATGTGGCTTACGCTTTATTACTACAGGATACTTATCCATCCTGGTTATATCCGGTGAAAGCACATGGTGCAACGACAATTTGGGAACGTTGGGATTCGATGAAGCCTGATAGTACATTTCAAGATCCTGGTATGACGTCATTTAATCATTATGCTTATGGTGCGATTGGTGATTGGATGTACCGCACCATTGGTGGAATTGATACGGAAGAATTTGATGGGGCGGGATATAAGCAAATCGTAATTAAACCTGAATTAGGAGGTAAATTGACCTTTGCTAAAACGGCATTAGATTCGCCTTATGGCAAAGTTTCTACAGATTGGTCAGTAAATACGACTGGATTTACGCTTAAGGTAGAGGTTCCTGTGAATACTGCCGCAACGGTTATGTTACCTTCTTTTGGTTCAAATAAACGTTACCAAGATGGCGTCGAAATAACAGGTGATAGAGTTCGAATAGGAAGTGGTTCATATACATTTACAATTAAATAAGAGATAATGGGTTCGATTTTAGGTCTTTTCTTTCATTCACTAGGTGGCTTTGCTTCCGGCAGTTTTTATATTCCTTATCGGAAGATTCAAGTGTGGTCTTGGGAAAGTGCATGGATTGTAGGTGGTGTCTTTTCTTGGTTGATCGTTCCTCTTCTTGCTGCCTGGTTAACGATTCCGGACTTTATGAATATCATTCAAACAATTGATGCAGATACTTTCTTTTGGACGTTTGTTTTTGGTGTTCTATGGGGTATTGGTGGTTTGACCTTTGGATTAGCGATGCGTTATTTAGGGATGTCTTTAGGCATGTCCATCGCTTTAAGTTTATGTAGTATTTTCGGCGCTTTAGTTCCCCCTATTTACCGGGAAGTTGCTGGTATAGAAGGAGATACCATTTCTCAAATTGTTGGAAGTACAGGTGGTCAGGTGGTTTTGTTAGGCATAGTAGTATGCGTTTTTGGTATTTTCTTGTGTGGGAAAGCGGGGATGATGAAGGAGAGTGAATTATCTCAAGAGCAAAAGCAAGAAACGATTAAAGAGTTTAGTTTAACGAAAGGCTTAATCGTGGCTATTATTTCTGGTTTGTGTTCTGCCTGCTTTAACTTCGGTCTTGAAGCCGGTAAGGATATGGCGGATGTAGCGGTAGCGAAGGGATGTGATCCTTTATTCCAAAACAATGTCATCTTTATTGTGGTGCTTTGGGGTGGCTTCCTAACGAATTTTATCTATTGTATGTATTTGAATTTCTCTAACAAGACCTTTGGAGATTACCTAAATGCTTCAGCGCCATTGCGAATGAATTATTTATTTGCGGCTGTCGCTGGTACGACTTGGTTCTTGCAATTCTTCTTCTACGGAATGGGAGAGAGCAAATTAGGAAATGGTGCTAGTTCCTGGATTCTTCATATGGCAACTATTATTATCACATCTAATTTTTGGGGGCTTTATTTCAAGGAATGGAAAGGTGTATCTTCTAAAACGATGCGAACAGTGATAGGAGGTATTGTCGTGATTTTGATCTCTGTAATCATTGTGGGAATAGGCAATTCGATTAAGTAATGCTGTCCTTAATTCATATAGATGAATTTTCGTCTACTCCTAAGTACCGTCAATTAGCGAATGCTATTATTGAGGGTATTCAAAAAGGGAAAATAAAGAAAGGAGAATTATTGCCTTCCATTAATGAGGTAAGTTTTGAGCATTTTATGGCTCGAATTACCGTTGAAAAAGGGTATAATTACCTAAAACAGCAAGGTATTATTGATTCGATACGCGGGAAAGGCTTTTTTATAATGGTCGATGAAGTGCCTCGTAACTTAAAGATCTTTTTATTATTTAATAAACTGAGTGTCCACAAGAAGATCATTTATGATGCATTTGTTCAGGCCATCGGCGATCAGGGTTCCATCGATTTTTACATTTACAATAATGACTTTAATCTTTTAAAAAGAATAATCGAAAGTCGCGACCGGGATTATACGCATGTGGTATTGATTCCGCATTTTAAAGAAGGAGAGGAGATGGCGGTTGATTTGATCAATTCATTGCCAAAAGATAAGTTGATATTAGTTGATAAGCTTTTGCCGGGTGTTCAAGGAAAATTTGGAGCAGTGTATGAGAATTTCGAAAAAGATATTTACCTAAGTCTACAAGAAGCGAAAGCTAGATTAGTAAACTACTCATCATTGCGTCTTATATTCCAGGCTTCAAGCTATTATCCAAAAGAGATCGTACAAGGATTTGTTCATTTTTGTAGTGACTTCGCTTTTGACTACCAGGTAGTGGAATCGGTAGCAGATTTAAATGTAGAGAAAGGTCAAGCCTACATTACGGTTATGGAAGATGATTTGATATCCTTGCTCGATTTAATAAGGATTCAAGATTTACACTTAGGCAAGGATATTGGGATTCTTTCCTACAATGAAACACCCATCAAGCGTTTATTATTTGATGGTATATCAACTATTTCGACAGATTTTGAGGCCTTAGGTAGGAAGGCGGCTGAGTTAGTGTTAACCAATGAACGGAATAAATACGAAAATCCTTTTGTGTATATTCCTCGTGCCTCACTTTAGGCTTAGAATATTTGGCAAAATTCACATTTAACAGCCTATTTACTTTGCATTTTTGCAAAAAAAACGCGATTTTTGTAGCTTAATTATAATTATAGCGACTTTAAAACTAATTGATATAATGAGTAATTCCCCAACAACGTTATTTGATAAAGTATGGGATTCACACGTAGTTCGTAAAATTGCTGATGGTCCTGATGTATTCTTTATTGACCGTCATTTCATTCACGAAGTAACGTCCCCAGTAGCTTTCTTAGGTCTTGAAACTCGTGGCATTGGTGTTCTATTCCCGGAACGGACATTTGCAACAGCAGATCATAATACACCTACGATTAACCAACATTTACCAGTAGAAGATCCACTTTCAGCAAATCAATTGTTGCAATTGGAGAAGAATACTGCTAAATATGGTATTTCACACTGGGGTCTAGGTAATCCTAAAAATGGAATTGTTCACGTGGTGGGACCCGAAAATGGAATTACCTTACCTGGTATGACGATTGTTTGTGGTGATTCACACACCTCTACTCACGGTGCTTTTGGAGCGATTGCCTTTGGTATTGGTACTTCTGAAGTGGAGATGGTACTTTCCTCGCAATGTATTATGCAGCCTAAGCCTAAGAAAATGCGTATTAACGTAAATGGGGCTTTAGGTAAAGGAGTTACTCCAAAAGACGTAGCCTTGTATATTATCTCTAAATTAACTACTTCAGGAGCTACAGGTTATTTCGTAGAATACGCTGGAGATGTGTTTGAGAAAATGTCAATGGAAGGTCGTATGACCGTTTGTAATCTGAGTATTGAGATGGGTGCTCGTGGTGGAATGATTGCACCAGATCAAACTACATTTGATTATATCGAAGGTCGTGAGTTAGCTCCGAAAGGCGCGGATTGGGATAAACAATTAGCGTATTGGAAGACTTTGAAAACAGATGCAGGTGCCTCTTTTGATGAGGAAATCACGTTTTTAGCGTCTGATATTGAACCGATGATTACCTATGGTACGAATCCTGGTATGGGGATGGGTATCTCTAAAAACATCCCGAACGCAGAAGATGTGGAAGGTGGTGTTGCGACGTATGAAAAATCATTAGAGTATATGGGCTTTGCTCAAAACGATTCAATGATTGGTAAGAAAGTGGATTATGTATTCATTGGATCTTGTACGAATGGTCGTATCGAAGACTTCCGTGCTTTTGCATCGATTGTGAAAGGCCGTAAGAAAGCGGATCACGTGACGGCTTGGGTAGTTCCTGGTTCTCATATCGTGGAAGCACAAATTAGAGAAGAGGGTATTTACGATATCTTAACTGAAGCTGGATTTGCTTTACGTCAACCGGGTTGCTCGGCTTGTTTAGCGATGAATGATGACAAGATTCCTGCTGGTAAATATGCAGTGAGTACGTCTAATCGTAATTTTGAAGGCCGTCAAGGTCCAGGATCTCGTACTTTATTAGCGAGTCCATTAGTCGCTGCAGCGGCTGCTATTACGGGTGTGGTAACTGACCCAAGAGAATTTTTATAAGATCGAATAAATACAAAGCAATATGGCTTACGATAGTTTTAATATATTGAAAAGTTCTGCTGTACCTCTTCCGATTGAGAATGTGGATACAGACCAAATTATCCCTGCTCGTTTCTTAAAAGCAACGGAGCGCAAAGGATTTGGCGATAATCTATTTAGAGATTGGCGTTATGACAAAAACGATGCGCCTAAGGCTGATTTCGTTTTAAATAATCCAACGTATTCTGGTCAGATTTTAGTGGGAGGAAAGAACTTCGGTTCAGGTTCTTCTCGTGAGCACGCAGCTTGGGCCATCTATGATTATGGATTCCGTTGTGTCGTTTCTTCTTTCTTTGCTGATATTTTCCGCGGTAATGCGATTAACGTGGGTGTGCTACCAGTGCAGGTGAGTCCTGAATTCTTACACGAGATTTTTACGGCTATCGAAGCAGATCCGAAAGCGGAATTAGTGGTAAATCTTCCAGATCAAACGATCACTATTGTGGCAACCGGTGCTTCTGAGAAATTTGCGATTAACGGTTACAAGAAGAATAATTTATTGAATGGTTTCGATGACATCGATTATTTACAAGCGATGAAATCAGAAATTAGTGCTTTTGCTGAAAACCGCTAGTCTTTTGAAACGCCACATAGAAATAATGGACACGACCCTTCGCGATGGGGAACAAACCAGCGGAGTTTCGTTTTCAGCCTCAGAGAAGTTAACCATAGCTCAATTACTACTGACTGAATTAAAGGTCGATCGTATTGAGATTGCCTCTGCGCGCGTATCTGAAGGTGAATTTCAGGCGGTGAAGAAGATTACTTCTTGGGCAGCTACTAATGGTTTCTTAGATAAAGTGGAGGTTTTAACCTTTGTGGATGGAGGAACATCCGTTCAATGGATGTTAGATGCAGGGGCTAAAGTGATGAACTTATTAACAAAAGGTTCTCTTAATCACCTACAACATCAATTAAAGAAAACTCCAGAGCAGCATTTCAAAGAAATAGGTGAAACGATTTCCTTAGCAAAATCTAAAGGATTAGCGGTGAATGTTTATCTAGAAGATTGGAGTAATGGGATGCGCAATAGTGCGAACTATGTATTTCAATACTTAGATTTCTTACAAACACAGCCGGTGGATCGAGTTTTATTGCCAGATACTTTGGGGATATTAACTCCATATGAGGTTGCTGATTTTATTAAGCAATTGATTGCACGTTATCCAAAAACACATTTCGATTTCCATGCCCATAATGACTATGATTTAGGTACTGCGAATGCGTTAGAAGCGGTTCGTTGTGGCGTGCATGGTCTACACTTAACGGTTAACGGCATGGGGGAGAGAGCAGGAAATGCACCTCTTGCCAGTGTTATTGCCGTATTGAATGATTATCAAACGGATGTAAAAACGTCGGTTTGCGAAAAGTCACTTTATCGCGTGAGTAAGTTAGTGGAGACTTTTTCTGGTTTCCGTATTCCGGTGAACAAACCAGTGGTGGGAGAGAATGTGTTTACGCAGACGGCTGGTATACATGCGGATGGAGATAAAAAGAATAATCTGTACCATAATGATTTAATGCCGGAGCGTTTTGGCAGAGAGCGTAAATACGCTTTAGGTAAAACGTCTGGAAAGGCTAATATTGAGAATAATCTAGCAGCGCTTGGCATTCAATTGTCTGATCAGGATTTAAAGATTGTCACTCAGCGAATCATTGAATTAGGTGATCGAAAAGAGGTAGTGACTCAAAATGATCTTCCTTACATCATCTCTGATGTGTTGGATAGCAATACGATTGAGGAGCGTGTTCAGGTGTTGAATTACGTATTAACTCACTCGAAAGATTTACGTCCTTCAGTAACGCTTAAGATTTCGATTGATGGCGATATTTTTGAAGAACATGCGCAAGGGGATGGTCAATACGATGCGTTCATGAAGGCATTAAGTATCATCTTTGAGAAACATGGTAAAATTCTACCAGTATTGAAGGATTATGCGGTGCGTATTCCACCGGGTGGTGATTCAGATGCGTTATGTGAGACGATTATTACTTGGTCTAATGCCGGTAAAGAGTTAATTACAAGAGGTTTAGATTCTGACCAAACTGTGTCAGCGATTAAAGCCACCCAAAAAATGTTGAATTTGATATAATAATATAATAATGGCGAAGAAGCATATTTTAATTGTTCCAGGTGATGGAATCGGTCAAGAAGTAACCGAAGTAGGTAAAAAAGTATTAGAGAAAATCGCGGCTAAATTTGGCCATGATTTTACGTATGATGAAGCACTAATTGGTCACGTGGCGATCGAAGCAACGGGAGATCCATTACCAGGGGAGACATTGGTAAAAATGAAGGCATCTGATGCTGTATTGTTTGGCGCAGTAGGTCATCCGAAATACGATAATGATCCTTCAGCGAAGGTTCGTCCTGAGCAAGGTTTATTGAAAATGCGTAAGGAATTAGGGCTTTATGCGAATCTTCGCCCGATTAAATTGTTTGATGAATTATTAAGTGCTTCTAGCATTAAGCCTGAAATTCTAAAAGGAGCTGATATTTTGTTCTTCCGTGAATTGACTGGGGATATTTATTTTGGCGAAAAAGGCCGTAAGAATAATGGAGATACTGCCTACGACGTGGCGGAATATAGCCGTTACGAAGTGGAGCGTATTGGTCGTAAAGCTTTTGAAGCTGCACGTACACGTAAGAAGCATTTAGTTTCAGTAGATAAGGCGAACGTATTAGAATCATCCCGTTTATGGCGTGAAGTAATCCAAAAGTTAGCCTTAGAATACCCTGACGTAACGGTGGAATACCAGTTCGTAGATGCAACGGCGATGTTGTTAATCAAAGATCCTAAGCGTTTTGACGTGGTAGTTACGGCGAATTTATTTGGTGATATTTTAACGGATGAAGCTTCTCAGATTGCAGGATCGATGGGTATGTTAGCTTCTGCGTCTATCGGTGATGGTACGGGTGTTTATGAGCCAATTCACGGTTCTGCACACGATATTACAGGAAAAGGATTAGCGAATCCAATGGCCTCTGTTTTATCTGCAGCACTATTATTAGATATTTCTTTTGGCATGAAAGCTGAATCAGAGGTAGTTATCAATGCTGTAGATCAAGTATTGAAGAAAGGTTTCCGTACAGGTGATATTGCGGATGCTACTACGGATAAATCGATGATTTTAGGAACCGATGCCATCGGAGAAGAAATCTTGAAATTGATTTAATCGAATTAACTCGTATTTTTATGCTCAGTGTCCTCGGATGCTGAGCATTTTTTTTACCTAGACATTTCATCTATGAAACACCTATTTCTACTTCTTTTCGCATTTAGCGTTTTAGGCCAAAGCCCAAAAGAGAAAATTCAAGTTACCGACTTATTAAATATTAAAACAGCTGGTAAGCCGCTTGTATCCCCGAAGGGAAATCAATTTATTTATACGGTTACTTCGATTGTAGATGATCCAGATAAGAAGAATGATTTCGTTTACCAAACGCATTTATACCTTGGTAATCTGTTGACAGGTGAATCTCGTGCATTAACTTCTGGTAAATATTCCATCGCTTCGCCTGTTTGGAGCCCAGATGGTTCTAAAATTGCTTTTACGCGAGATATGGGCGCTAAATCACAAGTGTTTGTATTAGATTTAGCAGGAGGAGAGCCTCTGGCTATTACGAGCGTTCCGTTTGCTGCGTCTAACCCTATTTGGTCTGCTGATGGTAAGGGAATCTATTTTCAATCATCCTTTACCTTAAATGAATTCCTGGTTGATTCAGTTTATAACAAGAAAGGGATGATTCCCTCTTGGACTATGGAAAAACCGATGCTTTCTGGGATTTATAGGAAGGCCAAAGCGAATCCAAATGGCTCTATTGAAGAAGTTAGAGCTTACTTAGCGCAGAATGAAGTGGATAAAAAAGCGAAAGTGATTAACCGCTTAAATTTTCAAGAAGAAGCTTCAACAACCTCTGAATTGCCTTTGCCCGCTTTATTCAAAACGACCTTAACAGGTAAACTAGAATTAGTAAATAATCCGATCCAACGCTGGTCGGATTTCGAGATTTCAAGTCAGGGTATTTTTGCTATCGTTCCAGCGGATTCTATCGCACATCCCGATAAGGTTTTGGATTCCTATATTGGACTAAATAACAAAGTAGTTTATCAGAAGAAGGGTTATAAGATTTCTAATTTGACTCTTTCTCCATCTGAAAAGTGGCTAGCTTTTCAAGAAACTACGTCAACAGGTGTACAAAATGCCTCATTAAATGTCATTTCGGTAAGTCAACCGGCAAAGTCGATTAAAATACCTTTCGATCGGGTGATCACTCAAGTTAAGTGGTCTTCAGATGAATCTAAACTCTACTTTACCGCACAAGATCAAGGAGGGGCACCGATGTATAGCTATGATTTAAATTCAAAAGAACTAAAGCAAATTACTAGCTATACAGAAGGAGTTTTAGGTTTTGATATAACAAGCACGGGTTTTGTTTACGCCAAAACAGGGATTGATAACCCGTCTGAAATCTACCTACAATCAGCTGCTGGCGAAAAGAGATTCACTTCTTTGAATGTGGACTGGTTAGCATCAAAAGAAATTGTAAAACCGACTAAACACACATTTACGAATGCTAAAGGCTTGAAAGTCGATTATTGGGTCATGAAACCTGTAAACTATGTCGCTGGACAGAAATATCCATTGGTATTAGAAATCCATGGCGGACCATCGGCTATGTGGGGAACAGGTGAAGCAAGCATGTGGCATGAATTTCAGTATTATGCAGCCAAAGGTATGGGTATCGTTTATGCTAATCCTCGCGGTTCTGGAGGATATGGATCCGATTTTTTAGCCGCTAATGTGAAAGATTGGGGTGCTGGACCTACTTCTGATGTGATGAAAGCCTTAGACTTAACCATTGCGGAAGGCTGGGCCGATACTACCCAATTAGCCGTAACAGGTGGATCTTATGCTGGTTATTTAGTGGCTTGGATTGTGGGACACACGAATCGTTTCAGAGTAGCTTGTGCGCAACGTGGCGTTTATGAGTTGACCACCTTTATGGGAGAAGGAAACGCTTGGCGTTTAGTTCCTAACTATTTCGGAGGATATCCTTGGGAGAAAACTACGAAAGCGATTCTGGATCGCGAATCACCTTATTCTTATGTCCAAAACATCAAAACCCCACTAATTATTTTCCACGGTGAAAACGATTTGCGTACTGGCGTAATCCAAAGTGAGATGTTGTATAAAAGTCTAAAAATATTAGGTCGCGAGGTAGAATATGTTCGCCACCCAGGTGGTACCCATGAATTGACTCGCTCAGGTAACAACCGCCAACGTATTGATCAGATGTTGAGGACGTTTGAGTTTTTTGCGAGGTATTTGAAAATACAGTAGTCAGTAGCCGGTAGTCTGTAGTCTGTATCAAGTAGTCAGTGGCTAGTAATCGGGATAACATTAATTAGAACTTTCCAATTATCGACTACCGTATACCGATTACTGGCTATCGATTACTGGTTACCGATTACTGGTTACCGTATACCGACTACCGTATACCGACTACCGTTTACTGTCATTTAGTTAAAATACCTCCAATCCTCATTTCCCTTCACCTTCAACAAGCACTGATAGATTAACTCGATTACTGCGTTCATATCGTCCTTTGCGATAGTTTCCACAGTCGTGTGCATGTATTTTAAGGGTAAACTAATTAGGGCAGATGCCACGCCTTCTGTGGCATAAGCGAAGGAGTCAGTATCTGTTCCTGTCGAGCGAGAAACGGCTTGTCTTTGGAATTCAATCTTATTTTCTTCTGCCACCTCAATAATGAAATCCCGAACGTTGTTCTGTACCGCAGGGCCATAACAGATAACAGGACCTTTACCGCATGACATATCACCTTGCGTTTTCTTATTATACATCGGTGACTGCGTATCGTGAGTAACGTCTGTTATGAACGCTAAGTCAGGTTTCAATCGACGCACGATCATTTCAGCACCGCGTAAGCCAATCTCCTCTTGTACTGAGTTAACTACGTAAAGTGTAAATGGTAATTGGATATTATTCTCTTTGATTTTTCTAGCCACTTCGGCAATCATGTAACCACCAATGCGGTTATCTAAGGCACGACCGACTAAATACTTACCATTTAATTCCATCAACCCATCCTCGAAGGTAACCACTGTTCCTACGTGGATTCCCATTTCTTCGACTTCCTTTTTATTCGCTGCACCACAGTCAATGAAAATATCAGTGACAGCAGGAGCTTTATCTTTGGCAATATCCCTCACATGAATCGCAGGCCAGCCAAAAACACCTTTAATAACTTTGTCTTTCGTATGAATATTTGCTCGCATCGAAGGCGCAATTAAGGCATCAGAACCACCATTACGACGTAAGAATAAATACCCATTGTCGTCAATGTAATTAACAAACCAGGAGATTTCATCTGCATGTGCCTCAATTACAACCTTATAGGGTTGGCCTGGGTTGATAACACCTACAGCTGTTCCATAGGTATCAATGATTTTTTCATCGATGAAGGGTTTGATATAATCTAACCAAATCTTTTGGCCACTCGCCTCAAAACCAGTTGGAGATGCATTATTTAGATAGGCGTATAAAAATTCATTTGCGTTCATAAGCGGAATTAAATTTGATTTGATTCTCCCAAATTTACGTTTTTATTAGTTTTTTAATAGTAAAAATGAAGGTAAAAACAGAGAAAGATTGTATTTTTGATAGATTAATAGGTCTAAGAAAATATAAATACAAGAGATGAAGAAAATAGCTGTATTTACGTCAGGAGGGGATGCACCAGGAATGAATGCCTGTATTCGTGCGATAGTTAGAGGTGCTGCCTACCATGGAGTGGAGGTTTATGGAATTGTGAGAGGCTATAATGGAATGATAAAAGGGGATATTATTCCTTTAAATTCTCAATCGGTTAGCAATATCATTCAACGCGGTGGTACTATTTTAAAGTCTGCTCGTTCTAAAGAATTTATGACGGCTGAAGGTCGTAAAAAAGCATACGATAAATTACAAGAATTAGGTATCGAAGGTTTAGTCGCTATCGGCGGTAACGGAACTTTTACGGGTGCTGAGATATTCTATAATGAATATAAAATACCCACTGTTGGTGCTCCTGGAACGATTGATAATGACCTTTACGGAACAGATTATACCATTGGATTTGATACGGCGGTAAACACAGCGTTAGATGCGGTGGATAAAATTCGTGATACGGCAGATTCACATGATCGCGTATTTTTTATCGAAGTAATGGGTCGTGACTCAGGTTATATTGCCATTCAATGTGCTATTGCGGGTGGAGCTGAATCTGTGATGATTCCGGAGAATTTAACTTCTGTTGATGATATTGCTGCTGTTTTGCAGAGAGGATTTGACAAGAAGAAGTCTTCATCGATAGTTATCGTTGCCGAAGGAGACGAGGAAGGAAACGCTCAAATTGTAGCGAAGAATATCAAAGATAAAATGGATGAGAATTTAGATATTCGGGTGACTACTTTAGGCCATATCCAAAGAGGGGGTATTCCTACGGCTTATGATCGTATTTTGGCGAGTAGATTAGGTTTAGGTGCTCTTGAGGGCTTGTTACGTGGTGAGAAAAATGTAATGGCTGGTGTGGTAAATAATCAATTGATTTATACTCCATTCCACGATACCATTACGAAGAAGAAGCCGGTTTCAGAGGACTTAATTCGGATGGTGGAGATTTTGTCTACCTAGGCAAATCCAACAACTTTATAAATAACGAAGCCTGTCATTTCCCTGATTAATTCAGCGAATTTGCTCAGATTTCGTTCTTGTGGAATAACTAGATCGAGGATACCTGAAGGGGTGTCCTTTTTCTTTATATCTGCAGGGTATACAACTACTTTTATACCTTCTTTGATATAACAGGCTTTAGCTCTAGGCATGTGCATGGCGGAAGTGACAAGTACCATTTCTTCTGCCAAATAAGGGACTAGCATTTTCTTCGTGTAAGTGGCATTCTCGTGGGTATTTCTGGCATTTTCCTCTAAATAGATATCTTTTTCAGCAACACCCATGGCGATTAATACCTCTTTTACTTTTTTGCTCTCTTGGGTATCATCCATCTTTAGACCTTTGATATTGACGTTTCCCCCGGTGATGAGCAGTTTTTTGACCAAACCTTTTTTATAAAGTAATAAAGGTTGAACAAAGCGATCTGCGGTTTCACCAGTTCTGTATCCTTCACCTGATCGCATCATGCCGCCACCTAAAATGATGCACCATTGATACGGTTTTTTCAAACTGGTTTGTGGTGTTTCGTAGGCTAAATAACATTGATTTACGAACCATCCATTCGTCATCATTAACAATAAGGCAATAGTAATGGCGAGTAGACGTTTAGAAAATCGAGTAAAATACGCGAATCCTAAAAGTAAAAATATCCAACATAGTGGCTGAAGTAGGAAGTCAAGTATTTTAGAAAGGATAAAAAACATTGTAAATTTGATAGTGTTGTCACAAATTTATTCTAATCTCATGAAAGTACTCGGATCGTTTCTTTTTATTTTACTATTCTCCACGTTTTCTTTTGGACAGTATGATATTCAAGGTAAAATAAAGGGACTATCTAAATCAGAGGTGTACTTAGCGCATTATTTTGGCTATAATCAACAGGTAATTAAGGATACCGTAGTTGCTAATGAGGACGGGGAATTCCGTTTTAAAGGTACCGATCAATTACCTAAAGGGCTTTACCTGATTTCTTTTCTCAAGTCTAAGTTTATTGATTTGGTAGTGGAAGAGCCTAATTTTTCATTCTCACTTGACACAACGAATATTTTGCAAAGTATAACTTTCCAGAATTCACCAGAAAATTCGGCTTTTTATACCTTCCAAAAAAGGATGAATGATTTATATACCGCCATCAATCAACCTAATTTAGCTCCAGCACGAAAACAGAGTCTGATAGCAGAGGTTCAGCTGTTTCAAAAGCAATGGAAGTCTTCCAATAGCCGTTTATTTGTTACTAAGCTTATCGAGTCTTCTTTTGATCCAGAAATACCTGTCTACAGTGGCTCCTTAAAAAATAAGGCGGACACAACAAAAATGCAGCTTTTTCAGTACCATTATTATAAGAAGCATTATTTTGATGGCATGGATCTAGCGGATGAAAGAATGGTTCGGACACCCTTTTTACAACGTAAATTAGAGCGTTTTTTCAAAGATTTAGTCGTTCAAGAGTCAGATTCAATTGCTAGAGAGGCTGATATACTATTAGCAAAAGCAAAAGACACCGAAGTGCGTCGGTATATCATCTATAAAATTGCAAGTACTTATGAGAATAACCCTATATTAGGTACGGATGGCGCTTTCGTTCATATAGCAGAGAAATATTACATCGGAGAACCGGCCTTATGGGACACAAGCACGGTTCGAAGAATGAAAGAACGAATAGCTATTATCAAGCCATTGCTTCTTGGTAAGCAATTTCCTTCAATGTATTTAACGGATGTAAACGCAAAAGAAATTAAAGTAGGGGAGTTACCCTTCAAGTATACGGTTGTTTTTATTTATGATCCTGATTGTAGTCATTGTAAGCAGGAAACCCCAAAACTCGTCGCATTACAAGAATTTTTCAAGTCAAAGAATGTAGGTGTGTTAGCTGCTTGTATTGGCCGTGATAAGGGGGCTTGGAAAAAGTTCCTAACTGAATTTAAATTAAGTTCTTGGGTCAATGGGATTGATATTCATATGAACTCACAATCGAATAAAGAAGAATATTATACCGATTTTAGAAATCGCTTTGATGTGTATTCTACCCCAATGGTCTATGTGCTAGATGCACAAAAGAAAATTGTTGGTAAAAGAATCCCAGTGGAAAATCTGAAGGACTTCATTCAATACCTAGAGACAAGACGAAAGTAAATCTAGCGTTTTGTATATTTCTTGTTGATATACTTTTTGTGCTTTACATTCTTCTTCATTTTATAATGCGTCTTGTATTTCAGACGTGATTTTTGATAGAAGTTTCGGCTAAACTTAGGATTGCTTTCTAGAGCTAGTTTCTGGTATGGAATTAGCATAAGTTCGTTCTCAAATCCAACGATTTTAATTTTAACTCGTACTAATCCAATTTTCTTCAGGTTTAATTTCTTCGCTGCAGCCTCTGATAGGTCTATCACGCGGCCTTTGCGGTAGGGGCCTCTGTCATTTATCCGAACGATCACACTTCTTCGGTTAGATAAATTTGTTACTTCCACCAAGGTATTAAAGGGGAATTTTTTGTGCGCGGCAGTTAAAATAGTCTTTTTTAACTTTTCACCACTGGCCGTCTTTTTGCCATAAAATGAATTAGCATAAAAAGAGGCAATGCCCACTTTTTCGTATCCTAAATCTTGTGAAAAGGTATTTAGGGATAAAAACGTGCAAATCAATAGAATTATTGATGGTATTTTTATCATTAAAAAGTGTTTGGTTTTAGTAAAGATGGCAGTTTAAATTCGGATATAAAAATTTCCGCTTATACGCAGGGCTGCTTAATTCTTTTGATTTTTTTTGAGTGAATGAGAATAAATAGTAGATTTACACATTGTGAAACCATAATTTAAATACCCGTGGAAGAAAGAGATAGAGAAGAATTATTTTCTAAACGTATTAGAGCTGGAAAGAGAACGTATTTTTTTGATGTGAAGTCTACACGCTCTCAAGATTATTACATTACGATTACAGAAAGTCGCCGTCATCAAAAAGAAGATGGCTTTGTATACGAGAAACATAAGATGTTTTTGTACAAGGAAGATTTCGATAAGTTCGTAGAAGGCTTAAACGAGGCTGTAAATCATGTGAAAACGGAGTTAATGCCAGATGTAGATTTTTCATCGTTTAACAGAGAAGAGGATGAGTTTGGTGGAACAGATTTAAAATGGGAATAATTTACCTCTAAAATATTTTAAAAAGCCTCTGAGAAATCAGGGGCTTTTTGATTTTTAGCCGTACTTTTGTGCTTTCATTTTTAAAATTACTATGGGATTAACTTGTGGAATTGTCGGATTGCCTAACGTAGGAAAATCAACATTATTTAGTGCTATTTCTTCTAATAAAGCAGAAGCAGCTAATTACCCTTTCTGTACGATTGAACCGAATGTGGGGATTGTAACAGTTCCTGATGAGCGCTTAAATGTGTTAGCAGAACTGGTGAAACCAAACCGTATTTTACCTACTGTAATCGAGTTTACTGACATTGCAGGTCTAGTGAAAGGAGCCTCTACTGGTGCAGGTTTAGGAAATAAGTTTTTAGCCAATATTAGAGAAGTGGATGCTATCATTCACGTCGTACGTTGTTTTGAAGATGAAAATATCGTTCATGTGGAAGGTCGTGTTAATCCAGTTAGCGATAAAGAAATCATCGACTTAGAGCTTCAGATTAAAGATTTGGATTCTGTTGATAAAAAGATTTCTAAAACGGAACGTGCAGCTAAAGCAGGGGATGCCAAAGCAAAAGCAGAATTAGCCGCTCTACAACAATTCAAAGCAACATTAGAAGAAGGTAAATCTGCTAGAACAGTCGTGATGGATGATGATTTACGTCAGGCAGCGATTGGTGATTTATACCTATTGACTGATAAACCTGTCATCTATGTGGCTAACGTAGATGAAGCCTCTATTTCTGCTGGTGGAAATCAATATGTGGATGAATTAAAAGCGAATGTGGCACCTGAGAATGCGGAAGTAGTAGTAGTTTGCGCGGCCTTGGAAGCGCAAATTGCTGAAATGGAAGATATGGATGATCGTGCGATGTTTTTAGAAGAATATGGTTTGAAAGAATCAGGTTTAGATAAATTGATTCGTAGTTCGTACCACTTATTGAATCTGATTACCTACTTCACAGCAGGTGTTCAAGAAGTTCGTGCCTGGACGATTCAAAAAGGCTGGAAAGCTCCTGCAGCAGCAGGTGTGATTCACACGGATTTTGAACGTGGATTTATCCGTGCGGAAGTGATAAAATTAGCTGATTACGTAGCTTATAAAACGGAAGCAGGATGTAAAGAAGCAGGTAAGTTAAGTGTAGAAGGTAAGGAATATGTGGTGCAGGATGGAGACATTATGCACTTCCGCTTTAACGTATAACGACTAACGACTAGTGACTTTCGACTAGCGACTAGCCTACTGCCCACTGACTACCGTCGTATATCCCACCAACGAATCATATCTGGTTCCTGGTTTTTGGAAGTAAACGAGTATCTCGTATATATTTTCGGTTTGAGAATAATTTCCCTCTAATGTTGTATTAGAGGGATTTTTGCTTTTATACTGGTAATTATAAATGCCTTGTTTCAATAAAGCGGTATGTTCAAAATAGCCTGTAGAGGAATTTAATTGAACGGCTGATTCAAGCTGATAATCATTAAAGCCACCTATTATAAACAGTGACTGAGGGGTATCAATCGGCTTCAATTGAAAAGTGCATTCTACATAATCAGCGTACAAAGGATTATCTCTATTTTCATAGGATTCAATAGCAAAAGCACCGTTTAGATCATTTCGTTGAATATAGGGATAGAGGCCTTGCGCTTGTTCAACTTGCGTGCTAATTCGATTAATTTTTTCACCTGTTTCAATGTGATCAACAAAGTTTAATTTTTGTTGTGAGCTTCTCAGATCAATCAATCTGAATTCATTGGAACCAGGGAAGGCATTCTCTTGGTTGAAGAAGGGAAAACTTAGCGTGTTGTCTTGCTGATTAAATTGTCCTACTGGGAGTTTTTTTAGCAAATTGACAGATTGGTGATTTTGGCGTATTTGGATGGATAATTGATCATCTCCCGTAAAATTTAAAAACGGAGGTATGTTTAATTTGAAATCTATGCTTTGATGACTCGCCCGCAGGTTATTTGTTTTCGCGTAGGAAATTTGAGGGTTAACTCGAACGATTTGTTCCGCCACTGAAAAACGAACACATAAAACGGTGTCTTTTTTGTTTCGCTTGTTATACACCATCGCAACGTAATTACCACTGACTTTTACGGTAGGAAGGGGAACGGTATAATGCAGATATGGAACTTTTGTGCCGATGGATGATTCCGGATTGCGAAGGGGAATATCATTGAAATCTTGTAAGAATTCAATATCGGAAAGGGGGGATGGTTTCCAATCAGACTGGCAATGGATTAATCTGAAATAATAATTAGGGTAATTCAGGCCTAAATCATCGAATTGAAGCGTTGAATTTTGCTCTGACCCTAAATTAAGAACTACATTAGGATGTAGAAGGACATTTGAATTTTTGACAAAAGCCGTCTTGATATTCGGATGGTGAATTTTGGTCTGTATTTGGCCTAATCCTAAAAAAGGAAGACCTATCAAAAGCAAAAGCGATAAATAGGTCTTCATGTGATTTAAATTAAGGCTTCCCAGGAAGCAGTCGTTGATGATAATTTCTCCTTTTCAGTAGCTAGATCTGCTTCTAATTTCTTTAATCCCGTGTAATCCGCGGCATTAGCTAAATCGACCATTTGGGCTTCGATAGAGGCGATGTTATTTTCAATCACCATAATTTCTGCTTCTAACTTTTCAATTTGTTTCGCTTGATTCGGAGTCTTTGCCTCTACAGGAGCTAGTTCCGGCTTTGGTTTGGCTACGGATTTTGCAGCGACTGGTTTTGCTGTTTCGCGTGTGGCCATCCAAGTCTCGTACTCATCGAAAGTTCCTGGATATTCTTTGATTTCATGGTCTTCAATGTACCAAATCTTATTCGCGATGTTAGTCACAAAATAGCGGTCGTGGGAAACGACTACATAGGTTCCTTCGTACTGCTGCAAGGCCTGAATCAGAATGTTAACTGATTGCATATCCAAGTGATTCGTCGGCTCATCGAGTAAAAGGAAGTTCGCCTCTGAAATTAATACTTTGGCTAAGGCAACGCGTGATTTTTCCCCGCCAGATAGTACTTTAATTTTCTTGAAGACTTCTTCGCCAGAGAACAAGAAACAGCCCAATACGGAACGTAATTCCATCTCCGTTTTAGTTGTTCCTGTTGCTTTTAACTCGTCAATTAATGTATTTTCTACCGTTAAGCTTTCTAATTGGTGCTGCGCAAAGAAGGATTCAATGACGTTATGCCCAGTTCTTCTTTCTCCCTCAATTTGTTCTGTACCTGAAATGATACGTAGCAAAGTTGATTTACCTTTACCATTTGCTCCAATCAGGGCAATTTTGTCTCCTCGGTTGATAGTAGCTGAGGTATTTTTGAGGATTACTTTCTCTCCAAAAGCTTTAGAAATATGTTCTAAGAATAGAATAAAGCGTCCAGGTTCTGTTCCAAAATTGAACTTGAAGTTTACTTTCGCTTTTTCATCAATCACATCGTCAATGATATCAATGCGATCGAGCGCTTTCACTCGTGATTGAACCTGTCTAGCTTTCGATGCTTTGGCTTTGAAACGTTCAATAAATCGCTCCGTTTGACGAATTTGAGCCTGTTGGTTTTCAAATGCGCCTTTTTGTATCTCATTACGCAATGCCTTTTCCTCCATATAGAAGGAATAATTGCCAGGATAAAGTGTGATTTTAGCTCCTGATACTTCGGCAATATTATCGATCGTACGATCTAGGAAATAACGATCATGAGAAACTACAACAATGGAGCCCTCGTAATCGTGAATATATTTCTCAACCCATTCAATAGACGGTAAGTCCAAGTGGTTAGTAGGCTCATCGAGTAGGAGTAGGGCAGGTTTCTGAAGCAAAAGTTTAGCTAACATGACGCGCATTCTCCAACCTCCTGAAAATAATTTCAAAGGTCGGTGTAAATCATCTGTACTAAATCCAAGACCCTCTAATATCTCTTCCGTACGTGATTGGATCGTATATCCATCTAATCGTTCGAAATCTTCTTGAAGTTTAGCTAATAAATCGATGTCTTTGTCTTCATAATTTGTTTCCATCTTATGAAGCACTTTATCAATCTCTTTCTGAAGTTCTAATTGCTTCTCAAAAGCTTGCATGGCCACATTCAAGATACTATCATCTGTTTGATAGGACAATAAATCTTGATTTAAAAACCCAATTGTACAATCACCTGACTTAGAGATAGTACCACCATCTGGTGTGTATTCTCCTGAAATCAGACGTAATAAGGTAGACTTTCCTGTGCCATTGGCACCGATTAAACCGATTTTAGTCTTAGGCTTGATATGCAAACTTGCGCCTTCGTACAAAGCGCGACTTCCGAAATAGAAGTTTAAATTAGATATTGATAACATGTTACAAAGATAGCCGTTTTCTTGCATTTAGACCACCCAAATGTGGACATTTGACTAATTCTTCTATTCCGGAATAGCTTACGTCTGTTTTTGTATAACCTAGGGCTTTAGACAAGGCCATTGTACGGTTATTATCACCCATAGACCACTCAATGTCGTCCATTGTCATTTGGCATGGATGTTCATAACCGCAAGCATGGGTTATTTCAGCAATTTCTTTGACTAAGGTGTAGTGATACCGGTAATAGCGTTCACTTTTTAGGGTCACATCAATTCCTGCCTGTAACCACTTATTGGAAGTAGCAATACCGGTTGGGCAATGGTTGGTATGGCATTTTTGGGCTTGAATACAACCGATCGACATCATAGCCTCGCGTGCAATGTGAATACTATCAGCACCCATGGCAAATGCCATTAAGGCTTTTTCAGGAAAACCTAACTTACCTGAGGCAATGAAGAAGATTTTATCTGTTAAATTATGACGCTGAAAAATTTGGTAAATCTTTGCAAAAGCAAAGGTAAATGGCATCGAAACGTGATCTGCGAAGGCATGAGGTGCAGCACCAGTACCGCCTTCACCGCCATCAATGGTGATAAAGTCCGGTCCTTTATCTGTTTTAGCCATGAAGGCAGCTAATTCTTCCCATTGCTCTAGCTTACCAATGGCAGATTTAACGCCGACAGGCAAACCTGTTTCAGTTGCCATAGCTTCAATAAAGTCGACCATTTCTGGTACATTGGAGAATTCAGAGTGAAATGCGGGTGAAATGGCATCCTTGTCCATCGGTATGTGACGAATTTCTGCGATTTCTTTATTGATTTTAGATTTAGGTAGCATTCCTCCTTTACCAGGTTTTGCCCCTTGTGAAAGTTTTAATTCAATGGCTTTGATACAGGGATTGTCTGTCACTTTTTGTTTCAATTTTTCCATCGAAAAACGACCATCTAGTTCCCTAACGCCAAAATAAGCCGTTCCAATGTTTAACATGACATCTGCTCCATTTTGGTGATAGGGAGATAAAGAACCCTCTCCGGTATTATGGTAACATCCGGCTAGTAAGGCTCCTTTATTTAAAGATTCGACAGCCTTTGCAGATAGAGATCCATAACTCATCCCGGATATATTCACAATTGAATAAGGTCTGAAAGGTTTAGCTCGTTTGTGGTATAAACCGATCACTTTAGCAGCTGGTAAAACACCTGGATTTTGATGGTATAGATGGTCCTTAGATGGATTGTAGCCCATCATCGCATTTTTGATGAAGATATAACCAGGAGAGCTGAAGTCTTGATCAGTTCCAAAACCTTGTAAGTTATTTTCGTTCTTAGAAGAAGCATAAATCCAAGAACGTTCTTGTCGATTAAAGGGTAATTCTTCCCTGTTATTGGCGACAATGTATTGCCTTAATTCAGGACCAATACGTTCTAACCAATACCTGAAGTGCCCCACGATGGGGAAGTTGTGTGTAATGGTATGTGCTTTTTGAATGAATACGTCACGAATGATGACGATGGCTACAATGATAAGTAACCAAAACCAGGCGGATGATAGTAAGTTCATTGTTGATGTTATTTTGATTCAAATTTAGGTGCATTTTGGCAATATTATTACCAATAGTTCTAATTATCTTTGTGGTTTAGTTTATACTATGCAGGCAGATTATCATTTATTAAAAAAATATGTGGCCTCTGTTTTTACAGCGATAGGTTGTAGTGAACAAGATGCCGATTTAGCTTCCGATGTCCTTGTGTCTGCGGATGCGCGGGGTATTGATTCGCATGGCGTGGCTCGTTTAGCTGGTTATGTGCGTCTCTATGATCACGGCAGATTAAACACAAAACCTCAGGTAAAAGTTTTACATGAGACACCTTCTACTGCTACTTTAGATGGTGATAGAGGATTAGGGCTTGTCGTGGCGCCTAAAGCTATGGAGATTGCCTGTGAAAAAGCGGCACTAGCTGGTACGGGATGGGTGGCTGTTCAGAACTCAAATCACTTTGGAATTGCGGGTTATCACGCCATGAAGGCGCTACCTTCCCAAATGATTGGTTGGGCGATGACGCATGCAGCTCCGCTTGTGACTCCAACCTTTTCAAAAGAGAAATTATTAGGCACGAATCCTATTGCTGTCGCGATTCCTGCACACGAGGAGCCCGCATTTGTGGCAGATTTTGCTTCAACGGCAGTGGCGTATGGTAAATTAGAGATATTACAGCGCAAAGGTTTAGACACTCCTGATGGCTGGGTGCAAGATGCAAATGGAGATCCATGCAATGATGCTTTTGCCATTAAAAATGGAGGAGCTTTATTGCCATTAGGTGGTGATCGGGAGCATGGTTCGCACAAAGGTTATGGTTTAGGTGCTATTGTCGATATATTGTCTGGGGTACTTTCTGGGGCAAATTTTGGACCTTGGGTGCCTCCATTTGCAACAGCAGGGTTTATGCAAGCTGGTGAAACAGTGGGGAATGGGACAGGGCATTTTCTAGGTGCCATGCGTGTGGATGCCTTTAGGCCTGCTGAAGATTTTACACAGGATATGGACAAATGGATTCGTCGTTTTAGATCTGCCAAAGCCGTAGACGGAAAGCAAGTTCTGATTCCTGGTGATCCTGAACGTGAATTAGAGGCTATTCGCCGAATGGAGGGTATACCTCTTTTAAACCCGGTTGTGGAAGATTTAAAAACCTTATCCACCCGTTTTCACTTAGATTTTAAAATAGATTAAGATGGTTACGAATAAACGTATCAAAATATTCATTCTGTTATTTAGCTTGGTTTCAGCTATGTTCTCCTATTATGTTTGGCAGGTTTTTAAAACGCCAAATTTTAATGTAGAAGTAAACAAGCCTTTTGAATTATTTATCCCTCAAAAAGCTACTTACGAATCTGTTTTAGATACGTTGAAGAAGCATGATATCGTGCGCGATCAATTGAGTTTCCGCTTTTTAGCTAAAGTTCTAAAGTACCCAGATAAAGTACGACCAGGGCGTTATATCATTCACAGCGAGATGGGCAATTGGGAACTGCTTCGTAAACTAAGAAATGGGCGTCAGGATGCTTATAAAGTGGTTATTAACAATTTCCGTTTAAAAGAAGATATAGCTGGTCGAATTGCGCATCAGACAGCTTATGATTCCGCTGCGATTTATGCCGTTCTTGATTCAACGGAGCTCATGCAACAATGGGGTTTTGATTCTGAAACAAGCCCAGCGATTTTTGTACCTAATACTTATGAGGTGAATTGGACGACGACTTTTCCTGAATTTTTGGAGAAGATGAATAAAGCTTATGTGAAGTTTTGGACGTCAAAAAGAAAAGAGGAAGCACAGAAATTAGGCTTAACACCTGTTCAGGTTTCCATTTTAGCCAGTATTGTTTATGGTGAATCTAAAAATTCGAAAGAACAGGCGCGAGTAGCGGGTGTTTATTGGAATCGACTTCAGGCTAATATGCCACTTCAGGCTGATCCTACGGTTGTTTTTGCGTGGAAAGATTTTACGATTAAGCGAGTAACTAGTAAGTATACGGCATTAAATTCTCCGTATAATACTTATAAAAATACGGGCTTGCCTCCAGGACCTATTTCGATTGTTTCTAGTGATGTGATCGATCGAGTGTTGAATTTAGAACACCATGACTACCTCTATTTCTGTGCTAAGGCTGATTTTTCTGAGAACCATGCTTTTGCAGTTACCTATGAGGAGCATAGGAAGAATGCCGCAGATTACCAGAAGGCATTAGATAAAAACAAAATTCACTAATATGCTGACTCATAGCGTCTTTTATCGAGTGTGTTATGCGGATACGGACCAAATGGGCTATGTCTATTATGGTAATTATGCGCGTCTCTATGAGATTGCTCGTGTGGAGACATTACGGAATATTGGTGTGAGCTATAAGGTATTAGAGGATGCAGGAATTGGTTTACCCGTGTATGAAAATTATTCCAAATTCCATGCACCAGCCTTTTATGATGACTTATTAAGAGTTGATTGTATATTGGTCAAAATGCCTTCTGCTCGTATCGAGTTCGAATATCGAATTTATAATCAGTTAAATGAGTTGCTACATGAAGGAAAGACTACCTTAGTCTTTATGGATTTAGCTTCAAAAAAAGTGGTGAAAGCACCTGAATGGTTGATTTCGGCTATTATTGAAAAGAAAAGTGATGCTTAGAAAGGTTTGGAAAGAGGTTAGGTTGTTTTGGAAGGACTGCGAGGAACATTATATTCTCGCAAGGATTTTGACGATTCTGTATAAAAAAATCTTTCATTTCGATATCGATGTAAGAGCGGCTGCAGTGGCATATAACTTTACTTTAGCGGTATTCCCGACCATCATCTTTTTGTTCTCTCTATTAGCCTATATTCCAGTCGATAATTTTGATATTAAAATGGTGAATTTTTTGAAGTCATCGATTCCGAAAAATTTGCAAAAGGATTTCACCGAATTATTGTTGGATTTGATCCGAAAGAAATCAGGAGGTGTATTGTCATTTGGGTTTCTTTTTGCTCTTTACGCTTCTACAAGTGGTATTCAGGCTTTGATTAGGTCATTTAATTTGACGTATCGAACCAAAGAAAACAGAGGTCTGATTAAGGAGCGTGTAATTGCCGTTTCCTTGAACTTCTTGTTGACCTTTGTGTTGATTACCGCCTTCTCTGTTTTCATCGTTGGTAAATTGGTGATTGGGTATCTGAAAGGAAAGGGGCTCATCGATTATGATTTCAACTTTTATTTGTTGAATATTCTGACCTATTTCCTCATTTTTGCGATCTTCTTTTTGACGATTTCAATCATTTATTATTATGCTCCGGCTATTACGAAACGTTGGAAGTTTTTTAATGTTGGATCCATTACAGCCTCTATTTTGACCATCTTGGTAACGAATTTGTTCTCCTATTATTTGGTAAATTTTGCGAGTTATAATAAGGTCTATGGCTCCATTGGGTCCTTGATTGCCTTAATGGTTTGGCTTTATTTTATCGCGCTTATTTTGCTGGTTGGCTTCGAGATTAATGCGAGTATAGATCAGGTAAAAGAGGAAAAAGAAGAAGCAGAAACGGATTATTTTTTCGAATAATATGGCAGAATTAATTCGTTTATACGATAAGAATAACAGTCAATCTACGCTAGATGAGATTGTGAAAGCCTTAGAGAAGGATGCGGTGATTATCTATAAAACAGATACCATGTATGCCTTGGGATGCCATATTAATTCGACGAAGGCTGTCAACCGTATCTGTGAAATTAAAGGAATTCAAGCCTCTAAGAACAGATTCTCCTTTATTTGTGCTGATTTAAGTTCGATTGCTAATTATGCCAAAGTCTCTGATGTCGCCTTTAAGACGTTAAAAAGATACCTTCCTGGTGCTTACACATTTGTCTTGCCAGCTAGTAGTAAAGTGCCTTCTATTTTAGTTCAAGGCAAGAAAACAGTGGGTATTCGGATTCCTGATTATCATCCAATTCTTTCCATAGTCGAATTACTAGGATCGCCACTTTTGACGACATCTTTGCCTCAGGAAGATTTGGAATTAGAAGATTATACGGATCCCAGTTTGATTTTTGATCGCCTCGGTCATGCCGTTGATTTAATCCTGGATGGTGGAATGGGTGGTTATACTCCATCGAGTATCATCGAAATTAAGGAAGACGAATTCGAGATTATCCGGGAAGGAGCAGGGGATTGTTTTGACTTTAATTAAGACCACTTCAGGCTTAATTTCTCTGGTTTAGAATGCTTCCAACGTCTGTGTGACCACAAATACTGTTCTGGATATGCATTAATAGACTTCTCTAATCGTCTAGCGAATCGTTCGATTATTTCACCAGGTGTGAGTTCATCGAAAGGTACATTGGCTAATAATTCATAGGTCATCGTGTATTTACCTCTTTTTGTTCGTATCAATTCAGCAAAAACCACCGGATATTGATAGTCTCTAGCAAAGCGTTCCATGCCCGTGAAGAAGGCTGTATCTTGATGCAAAAAAGTAGTCCAATAGGCTGATTCAGGCTTTTGTGGAGCTTGATCCGCAGCTAAACAAATGACACGCGGGATATCTTTTCTTTCTCTTGTTAAAAGAACAGATTCTCTTTTTTCCAATAATACCACATGGCCAAAACGGGACCTTACTTGTTTCGTAAACTCGTTAAAAGTAGGATTATTAAGTTTTTGGTAAATCACATCATGTGGATTCCTACTTAAAGCTAAACGATGGATAGCCCATTCCCAGTTTCCTTGATGTCCTGCAACTAAGATGACCGGAATCCCTTTGTTAATAAAATCAGTAACTATTTCTTCATTTTTAATCTCAAAACGGGCTAACATATTCTCCTTAGAGATTGAAACACCTTTGAAAAATTCGACTAATTGGTCTGTTAGGTATCCGTAAAATCGATAAGTTAACTGGTTAATTTCTTTATCTGAGGCCTTTGGAAATGAATTTCTCAGATTTCCTTGAATAACTTTTTTACGGTAAGGTATGAGGTAATAAAAGAGGAAAGCACAAAAGGAAGCGAAGCCATATAACAGGGACAAAGGTAATTTGCCAATTAGTTTGTACAGAAACAGGGGAGACGCTTTCATTCTTATTATCTTTGTTCTTTCGAATCACAAATATCCGATTTATTTTTGGGAATGCACATTGAGCTTCATTATTTACCTAGCCTAGAATACATGTCGCTTCTACTTCAGAATCCAGACTTGGTATTCGAGGTCGAAGAGAATTTCCCCAAGCAAACCTATCGGAATCGCTGCCTTATTTTAGGGGCTAATGGAGTGGAACGTTTAAGCATTCCAGTAGTTCATGTCTCTGGTCAGAAAATAAAAGCGAAGGATATTCAAATTGATTATTCCCAAAACTGGATGAAACAGCATCTAGGTGCCATTCAAGCCGCTTATGGTAACGCTCCTTTTTACGAATATTTTGAGCCTTATTTAAGGCAGATTTTTGCAAGAAAAAGGAATTTTTTAGTAGATTTAAATATTGAACTTTTAACTTTTGTTTATCGAATTTTAGATACTCCATTCGAGTATACTAAAACGGAAGGTTTTGGGGAATTTGAGGGTAAAAGTTATTTCAATGAGATTAATGCTAAAAAGGATTGGGCAGAACGTTCAATCTATGTTGACAGATCTTATAGGCAATGTTTTGGATCTGAGTTTGTTCCGAACCTGTCTATCATTGATTTATTAATGAATCACGGAAAAGAGTCCTTGACTTTTTTGAAGTAAAAGGGAACAATTTAGGTGTTCAAATGGTTGAATCACCAAATTGAAGATATAAATAGAACGATATGGAGGCTAAATTTTCGAATAAAGTGAAGGAAGTCATCTCGCTAGCGAGAGAAGAGGCGTTGCGTTTAGGTCACGATTACATCGGGACTGAACATTTGATGCTGGGGATGATTCGAGATGGTCAAGGACCTGGAATTGATTTATTATTGCGTTCCGGTGTTTCTTTGGATTCTTTACGCCAAAGCATCGAACATTCTACCGCTTCCACTACCCGTTCTTCATTTGATCGGGAGAATATGTTAAATATCCCGTTGACAAAACAAGCTGAGAAGGTTTTACGTTTGACGTATTTAGAGGCTAAGTATTTCAAAACCAATGTGGTGGAGACGGATCATTTATTAATGGCAGTCTTGCGTGATGAAGATAATGTGGCAACACAGATTTTGGAGAAATACCAAGTATACTACGATTTAATCAAAGAAATGGTGGAATTTCAATCAGGTAATGGGCAAGGAGCAAATCCTAAAGCTAGCTCTGACACGGACGATAACGACGATGATTCACGCCTTTATAGCGCTGGATCAGGTTCTGCGGGTTCTTCTGGCGCAAGTGCTGCCGGCGCAAAACCAGGAGAGAAAAGTAAAACACCTGTTTTAGATAATTTTGGCCGCGATTTAACGAAGATCGCGGAAAATGGGAAGTTAGACCCTATCGTGGGTCGTGAGAAAGAAATTGAGCGTGTTGCTCAGATATTATCTCGTCGCAAGAAAAATAATCCCATACTGATAGGTGAGCCAGGTGTAGGTAAAACGGCTATTGCGGAAGGTTTAGCCTTACGTATTGTGCAGAAGAAAGTATCACGTGTGCTTTTCGGAAAGCGCGTCGTTACTTTAGATATTGCTTCATTAGTGGCAGGTACGAAATACCGTGGTCAGTTTGAGGAGCGTATGAAGGCTGTGATGAATGAATTAGAGAAATCGACTGACGTTATCTTATTCATTGATGAATTACATACGATTGTAGGTGCTGGTGGAGCATCTGGTTCACTTGATGCATCGAATATGTTTAAGCCAGCTTTAGCTCGTGGAGATATTCAAGTGATTGGTGCAACTACCCTAGACGAATACCGTCAGTATATTGAGAAAGATGGAGCATTAGCCCGTCGTTTCCAAACAGTGATGGTAGATGCCACAACAGTGGATGAAACCATTGAGATTCTACACAACATTAAAGATAAATACGAAGATCACCACCATGTAATTTATACGGAGGAATCAATTATTTCAGCTGTGAAATTATCGGATCGCTATATTTCTGATCGTTTCTTACCAGATAAAGCGATTGATGTATTAGATGAAGTAGGAGCTCGTGTACATATTTCGAATATCAATGTTCCAGAAGATATTGTAGCCTTAGAAGGCCAAATCGAAATCGTTAAGAAAGAGAAAAACCAAGTGGTGAAGTCTCAGAAATACGAGGAAGCAGCTCAATTACGCGATCGTGAGAAGAAATTAATTGATCAATTAGAGCAATCTAAGGCCGCTTGGGAAGAAGATTCGAAGAAGCAGAAATTCACAGTAACAGAGGAAAATGTGGCTGAAGTAATTGCACAGATGACAGGTATTCCTGTTAATCGTGTGGCGGCTAAAGAAGGAGAGAAGTTATTGTTGATGGAGGAAGAGTTGTCTAAGCAGGTAATTGGACAGCCAGATGCCATCAAGAAATTAGTGAAAGCGATTCAGCGTACGCGTGTAGGTTTAAAAGATCCAAAGAAACCAATTGGTTCGTTTATCTTCTTAGGTCCTACGGGTGTAGGTAAGACGGAGATGGCGAAAGTATTAGCTACTTATTTGTTTGACAAAGAAGATGCTTTAGTTCGTATCGATATGAGTGAATACATGGAGAAATTCAGTGTATCTCGCTTAGTCGGAGCGCCTCCAGGATATGTAGGCTATGAAGAAGGTGGGCAATTAACGGAGAAGATTCGCCGTAAACCGTATGCTGTTGTTCTTTTGGATGAGATTGAAAAAGCACATCCAGATGTCTTCAATTTATTATTACAAGTGTTAGATGATGGTATTTTAACGGATGGCCTAGGTCGTCGGGTAGATTTCAGAAATACGATTATCATTATGACTTCGAATATTGGGGCGCGAGACTTGAAGGATTTCGGTTCAGGTATTGGATTCTCTACGAAATCTAAAGTGGATAACTTAGATGAGTATGCGAAGACAACCATTCAAAATGCGTTGAAAAAAGCATTTGCACCGGAGTTCATTAACCGTTTAGATGATATCATTGTCTTTAATTCGTTAGAGCGTCCAGCGATTCATCAGATCATTGATTTGATGTTAACTAAATTAAAGAATCGTTTAGCTAATCTAGGCTTTGAAGTAGAATTAACCGAAAAGGCCAAAGACTTTATGGCCGATAAAGGGTATGATCCTCAGTACGGTGCTAGACCATTAAATAGAGCGATTCAGAAGTATTTAGAAGATGCTTTAGCAGAGGAAATACTAAAAGGCGCTTTAGCTGAAGGGGAGTACATTGTGGCTGATTTCGAAGAGGGGGCGGATGCCTTGACTTTGGCCAGAAAAACAAGAAAAGAATTAACCAAACAAAAAAAATAATATGTCATTAGTACAAAACAAGGTCGTTTTAGTGACAGGTGCCTCACGTGGTATCGGTCGGGCTATCGCGACAACTTTTGCAAAAGCTGGCGCAAATGTCGCTTTTACTTATTTATCTTCTGTTGAAAAAGGACAAGCGCTAGAGCAAGAATTAGCTGCTTTTGGTATCACGGCGAAAGGTTATCGTTCTGATGCGTCCTCTTATACAGAGTCAGAAAAGTTAGTAGAAGATGTGTTAGCTGATTTTGGAACGATTGACATTTTAATTAATAATGCAGGTATTACACGTGATGGTTTATTGATGCGTATGTCTGAGGAGCAATGGGATGAGGTTATTCGGGTTAATTTGAAATCAATTTTTAATTTAACTAAAGCGGTAACTAAGCCGATGATGAAAGCTAAATCTGGTTCGATCATCAATATGACCTCTATTGTGGGAATTAAAGGAAATGCGGGTCAATCGAATTATGCAGCTTCAAAAGCTGGTATCATCGGTTTTACAAAATCGGTTGCCCTTGAATTAGGTTCTCGTAATATCCGTTGCAATGCGATTGCTCCCGGTTTTATCGAAACCGAGATGACGGAGGAATTAAATGAGGCAGCGATTGAAGAATGGACAAAATCAATCCCGATGAAAAGAGGAGGTCAAGCTTCTGAAGTAGCTGATGTGTGTTTATTCTTAGGTTCTGATATGAGTTCCTATGTAACGGGTCAAGTTATTTCTGTGAATGGGGGTTTATTAACCTAGTTTAAGTTGATAACATAATTAGACCTCAGTCTTTTCGTTAAAGATTGAGGTCTCTTTTTTTATGAGGATTTATCTGTTTTTTTGGGGCTTTTTATTGCTTTCCTGCGCTAAATCAATCGTGCCGGCGAAGGTGATTAGTAAATCTACCTATGTTGACAAATTCCCAGCGATTAAACCAAGTTTAACGACGGTGGATTTTGCTTTATCCTATGATAGTTTATTCGCTTTAAGTCAGTTGAAGTCAGGTTCTGTTTTATTTCAAAACACGGAGCCTTCCGCTGTGTGGGATTTTCCCTTAGATATTCGTCTTTTAGGTCCTATCAAGGCTCAGTCCATAGCCAAGGACCAGGTTAAAATTATGCTGCCGGTACGTATGCAGGCAAAACCAGAACTAGCCGGTATTTCTGCAGGAACCGTTTCTGGTGACTTAGCGATGAATGTTCTGCTGAAATGGGATTTAGCGGGTTTAAATACGTTGCAAATTAAAGACGCGAATTATGATTATAGTTGGCTTCAAAAGCCTTCTGTGAAAGTGTTAGGGTTCCCAGTCAATGTTTCAGGTGTGGTTGATCAATTATTTAACCAAAAGAAACCGATGATTCTATCACAAATGCAACAATCTTTGAATTCAAGTATTAAGACTACAGTTAAAAAGCCCTTGTTATTTCAGCGGTTCTTTTCAGATATCCCTGCAGGATATCGTTTAGAACCTGTACCGAATTCTGCCTTTGATGTTCGAAATTTGGAATTCACTTCGGGTGGTGTGAAAGGTCAGGTACGTTATTTCGGTGGGTTGCGAATTAAATCAGGCGTACCGATTCAAACACCTATTTTGATTCCAATCAAAGACCTTTCCTCCGCAGTTTCTACCTCTGTTCTTCCATTTCAGTATCAACTATCGGGATCAGAGATTGTAGCGTTTTTCAAACAAGGTAATCCAAAGCTAAAAGGGGAGCTTAATTTAGTATTAGGTTCTTCTGGAATGATTTTCAAGCTAGAGAAATTCAAAGGCAAATCCTCTCAAATAGAAGCTGATTTCGATTTTGTTTTATATCCTGACTATAGTCTAGGTATCCAAATCAACGATAGTCGCTTGCGTGGATTAGGTTTTCCTGCCTCGCTATTTACACGTAAAATTCAACGCAAATTGCAGGCTCAGGCGGTTAATTTTCGTTTTCAGCCTTCTCAATTATTGAAGCGCTTACCTTCCTCTATTTCACTGCAAAAGGAAGGAACATTACGTTTTCAAAAGATCTATTTTGATTCTACCTCTGTCCTGATTGAAGGGGCTTTAGAGGGAAATTGGTCTTTGGCCAAATAAAATCCTACCTTTGCCTTAGAGAAAATAGACTATCCTATCGCTTTTTAAAGAGGAAAGTCCGAACAACTTAGAGCAGCGTGCTTCCTAACAGGAAGGGGAATCTTCGGATTCTACAGCAAGTGCCACAGAAAATTACCGCCTTCGGGTAAGGGTGAAAAGGTGGGGTAAGAGCCCACCGCTGGTTTGGTGACAAAACAGGCATAGGTAAACCTCACGCGTTGCAAGATCAAATAGGCTAGCTGCCGAAAGGCAAAAGGGTGGCTCGTCCGATGCTAGTGGGTAGATTGCTACAGATAAACAGTGATGTTTGTCGAAGATAAATGATAGGACGGTGGGTAACCATTGACAGAATTCGGCTTATCGGTTTATTTTCTCTATTTCTTTGTTTGAATTGAATGCAAAATAGTTTAATTTTGCAGACTATTTATAAACCCGAGGGACGGGATCCCTCACAAACCCATATCTAATGGCTGTTAAAATCAGATTAGCGCGTCGCGGACGCAAAAAGTTAGCAATGTTCGATGTAGTAGTTGCGGATGCTCGTGCACCACGTGACGGACGTTTTGTAGAAAAAATTGGAACATACAATCCTAACACCAACCCAGCAACTGTCGTTTTAAACGAGAAACAAGCAATCCAATGGGTATTGAACGGTGCTCAACCAACTGACACAGTTCGTGCAATCCTTTCTCACAAAGGAATCATGTATGCAAAACACTTACAAGTAGGTGTTAACAAAGGTGCTATCACACAAGAACAAGCTGATGCGAAGTTCGAGGCTTGGAAAGCAGAGAAAGAAGTAGCAAATCAGTCGAAAGCAAGTACATTGCAACAGTCAAAAGCGAAGTCTAAAGCGGCTCGTTTAGAAGCTGAAGCAAAAGTTTCTAGCGCTCGGGCAGAAACCATTGCAGCAAAAAATAAGGTAGCTGAAGAAGCTTTAGTAGCTAGCGTAGTAGAAGCTATCAACGAAGCGGAAGAAGAAGCAACTGGTGTTGAAGTAGACGAAGTAGTAGCTGAGGCTCCTGCAGCGGTTGAAGAGACAGCAGTGGAAGAAGCTCCAGCGGCTGAAGAAACAGCAGTGGAAGAAGCTCCTGCAGCTGAAGAAGCAGCAGAAGAGGCTCCAGCAGCTGAATAATTTTTGATTTCATTTAAAATCATACAAATTTGTTCTCAAGTTTGTATGATTTTTTTTTGTACCTATGGCAAAGACAGAATATTTCGAATTAGGCACACTTTCTAAGCCGCATGGTTTAAAAGGGGCTTTTCATCTTTATTTAGATGTAGATGATCCGTATGAGTATGATGACTTAGATGCGATCTTTTTACAGCAAGGCAATGAAATGGTTCCTTATTTTGTGGAGGATATTCAGATTCGAGATAATTTGAATTTGATTACCTTAGAAGGGATTAATTCTTTGGATGCGACTAAAGATCTAGTAGGACTTAAAGTGTTTTTACCTCTTTCTGCTTTGCCTAAATTAAAAGATGATCAATATTATTACCACGAGGTGATTGGTTATCAGGTAATTGACTCAAATTTAGGTGTTTTAGGTACCGTGAAGGAGATTTATAGTACAGGAGCTCAAGATGTGTTAGTGATGAACTATCAAAATCATGAGGTTTTAATCCCTCTGATTGATGCGATTATTCCAAAAGTGGATAAGAAAAACCAAACGGTACATAGTATTTTACCGGATGGTTTATTAGAAGTTTATACAGAGAATGATGCGGATTGATATTATTTCAGTAGTTCCAGCTTTAATGAATAGCTTTTTTGAGCATTCCATCTGTGCACGTGCGGCAAAAGCTGGACTAGTGGAAGTGGTGTTTCATGATTTGCATGATTATTCAGAAAAGAAACATAAACAAGTGGATGATTATCCATTTGGTGGCGGAGCGGGTATGGTGATGGCGGTTGAACCTTTGGCAAAATGCATTGAATTGTTAAAAGGTGAACGCAACTATTCTGAGATTATCTATTTTAGTCCTGATGGTATTGTTTTAAAACAAGGCTTAGTGAATCAATTGAGCCTAGGTGAGAATCTATTGTTCATTTGTGGTCATTATAAAGGAATCGATGAGCGTATACGAGAAAAATATGTGACCAAAGAGATTTCGATTGGTGATTATGTGCTATCAGGTGGTGAATTAGCGGCAGCAGTAACAGCTGATGCCATCATTCGTTTAATTCCAGGGGCGATAGGGGATGAAAGTTCTGCTTTAACAGATTCATTTCAAGATGGATTATTAGCACCTCCTGTGTATACAAGACCTGCAAGTTTCGATGGTATGGATGTTCCTGCCGTTTTGTTGTCTGGGCATGAAAAGAAGATTGAAAATTGGCGTCATGAGCAGGCTGTATTGCGTACTCAAACGAGAAGGCCTGATTTATTAGATTAAAATGAATAAAAAGGAATCCATATCGCTGGTAACTATTTTGGCGCTTGGAGGCCTATACCTTATTTGGGGGAGTACCTTCTTAAGTGTTCGCATTCTATTAGAATTTTTACCCCCGCTTGTTATTTCTTTTTCTAGAAATTTAGTAGCCGGACTATTATTCCTATTCTGGTCCTTTCTCGGTGGTCATTGGAAAAAACTACCAGTAGCGCACTGGAAGGTCCATTTGTCAGCGGGTTTTCTACTAATCACGTTAGGGAACGGTTTTATGGCTTTAGCAGGTCAAACGATTCCTTCAGGTTTATCCTCCGTTTTTATGGCTTTTGGTCCACTTTTACTAGTGGTTTTCTTTGGGATTTCAGGACGCAAACCTAGTAATCGTAAGTTAATAGGAACACTGATTGGTTTCATTGGTATCATTTTACTTGCCTCCCAAAAAAATCTCGCGATACCAGGAAAAGAAATTGACTTTTACCGAGGTATGGGATTTCTTTTTGTTGCGGTTGTGGCTTGGAATTTAGGGGTCTTTTATATTCAGTTCACAAAAGCCAATACGTATCATTTTACGCAGGTTTGTGCCATTCAAATGCTGACAGGTGGCCTGATTTTAGTAGCTATCGCTTTTTTTCAAGGTGATATTCAAAAGGTTTCTATCGCTGACTTACCAATTAAAGCGTTTGGCGTATTTACTTATTTAGCCTTAATTGGTTCGATGGTGGGTTTTGGATTATTTGGTTATTTGTCTAAAGTGTTAGATGCCACTTTAGTTTCTACCTATACCTACGTCAATCCAATTATTGCCTTATTTTTGGGTAATCTTATTCTAGGTGAGTCTTTAAGTAGTATATTACTATTGGCAAGTAGCTTGATTTTATCTGCAGTCTTGTTAATTACTACTGAAAAGACCTCTACCAAATGAAAAAGATTTTAATCGCTTTATTATTCACTACCTCGGCCATGGCACAAGAATTTACTCCTTTGTATTCACATGGCATTCCTAATTATAAAGAAGTTGTTAATAAGCAATCTGCCGCAAAAGGGGCAGATGGAATAGAGCGTATTTCCAAAGTGAGTGTTCCCACCTATCGCTTTTTCCCAGCCTCATCAGGTAAAGACCTTAAATCATGCGTTGTTATTTGCCCGGGTGGAGGGTATCGCATTTTGGCTTCTTCTCATGAGGGCTACGATATTGCGGCGAAGTTCAATGAAATTGGTGTTTCTGCTTTCGTTTTATATTACCGTTTACCGGAGGATTCGGCTCAAGTAGAGAAGAAATATGCGCCATTACAGGATGCGCAAGCTGCTCTAGCTCTTGTTCGTGAAAATGCAACGAAATGGAATGTAGATCCTAACAAGGTGGGAATTATGGGTTTTTCAGCTGGAGGTCATTTAGCGGCAACAGCCTCAACGCATTTCACGAAAGATTATACAGGTATTCTGCCTGGAGCTAATCTAAGACCTGACTTTTCGATTCTACTATATCCAGTTATATCAGTAAGGCCATTTGGTCATAGTGGTAGTTCCCAAAACCTATTAGGCAAAAATCCTTCAGAAGATGATTTGCATTTATTTTCGAATGAAGAGCAGGTAACGCCGCAAACTCCAAAAGCCTTTCTAGTTCACGCTGCGGATGATAATGCAGTTCCATTAAAGAATTCTTTACTCTATGCGGAACGCTTAACGGCAAATAAGGTACCCGTAGATTTACATGTTTATGCTAAAGGAGGTCACGGTTTTGGGCTAAACAATAAAACCACAAGTGGGGACTTGTGGTTCGATCGTTTAATTTTTTGGATGAAGGCAAATCAATTGCTTTGAGATTTCTTCATCACAAAGTAGAACGGAATACCTAAAAGGACGATTCCTAATCCAGTAGAAGAGGAAAGTGTTTTAACCCACAGTAGGTTTCCAGCTATT
>Ga0222712_10000473_pt1 | contig 52951 bp, 69 predicted proteins | sample C33_657DmetaG_FD_165043 | JGI IMG/M metagenome (GOLD analysis project Ga0222712, IMG submission 165043) | Estuarine water microbial communities from San Francisco Bay, California, United States - C33_657D | ecosystem: Environmental > Aquatic > Marine > Unclassified | place: USA: California... | reverse complement strand
AAAGTAGATAGGCTAGTCCTATTAGATGCTCTACAAGTAAAGTTAGCAGAGCAAGATAAACTCCGTGCCGAATACAAAAAGGCTGAGGAGAAATACAAGAAAGAGCAGGAAGCCTTTGCTGATAAGGTTCTCACATTGGCTAAGTCAGGCAAGTTAGAGGTTCATAGAGTCAATACCCGCACCTACAACGGCGGGCTGATTGAGGTTGAGTGGAAGGCTGACCGCGCACTCATCAACTCCGAACCACAGAGTCCTGACCGACCTGAGGGCTGGGTTCATGAAAGCGATTATGAGGAACTCCGTAAGACTATTAGATTGCTTAGCATGACGACAGAGCCTTATGTTCCTGCCTCAACTTATCGCGCAGTATCACAATGGCTATAAAGTAAGACTATTACTCCTGAGCATGAGTATAAAAGGCTTACTCTGATGACATGGAGTCCGTTCTACGAGTTAGCCCCCCGCCTGTGGAGTCGGGGGGCTTTCTTGTTTGTGCTGGGCTGGCTGTAATAAGTAGCTATCTTCGGTATAGGTACGGATTTCATCTCTGCCTATACCAGCCAGCCCAGCACAAACTTTCCTGTGAACTCGGGCGTGTCGTATCCTGTGAGTTTTGGAGAGGTCGGGCGTGTCGCTTTGGTGTGGAGAGAGATGAGAGTATTGTTCGCCTTACCCAATAGAAGGGGGTATGTATGAACAGTCTAGAACGCAAAGAGCGTTTTACAGAACTGATGGCAACGATAGAGTTGTTGCCTAGTGTAGATGATGAAAACTACGAGCCTGTATTTCCTAAGGGAACACTAGGCTTATCAGACGGCAACCTCAAGACCGCAATCATGGCACAGGCTATGAGAGGTGATGAGGACTTCGTTGGTAATCTTATCAACGCGCTCGCCAACACAGGCTTCGAGGCTTGCCACGCCAAGCATGAGGCTGATGAAACGCCTAACGACGACGACCTCTCCGCTATCACACTAGCAATCCATGTAGCGTGGGCGAGTGGCGCACTAGCCCCTATGCTACTCCTATTAGGTGGCATGGGTAAGATGTTATCTGCCCTAGATGTAGATGTGCCTGAGGATTTGCCACTCATTTTCCGTCCTAACGGCTTGATGGCTGATAAGGCAGGTAAGTTTGACCCGATAGCCCTATTAGACATGGATAAGGCTAGCCTTATCAAATACATGGCAAAGGAGTTGGGTGATGACGACTAAAATTGTAGATGGCGTAAAGATGGTAGAAGTGCCCTTCACAATTACTTACAATGTCCTCGTAGAGGAGCACAAGTACCTAGAGTATGTAACTTCGGGTATCCCAGTAGGTGCTATGGCACAGGCTGGTAAAGAAACCCTATTAGATGTAACCAAGCCTGTTATAGATAAGGCTAATGAGAACTGGACAACTATGATGGTAGAGGTGGCGTAATGGGTATGGATGTCTATGGTACTAAGCCTACTAGCGAGAAAGGCGAGTACTTCCGCAATAATGTGTGGTGGTGGCGCCCACTATGGGATTACTGTGAGCATGTAGCGCCCGAACTGTGTGCAGGTGTGAGTGCCCACTACAACGACGGAGATGGATTAAATGATGAGAAGGCCAAGGCGCTCTCTAAAATCCTTCTAGAAACCCTATCAGATGGCAGATGCCTAATCTATGAGGCGCAGTACAACCTAGAGGTCTCGCAACTTCCTAATGAGGACTGCAATATATGTGATAAGACTGGCATACGTACCGACAAGATAGGCAAAGAGCAAGGTCAGGACAGTAAGGTTTTGCCTGATGATAAGGCTATCGTGTTAGGAAGGGAAACGGGCTGGTGTAATGGGTGCGACGGCTTTGGTTGGAAGCCAAACTGGGCAACCCACTACCCATTCTCACAAGAGAACGTCCGTGAGTTCGCAGAGTTCCTAGCAGAAAGTGGTGGATTTAGTATCTGCTAGGGTTACCCCCTTCAACTAAACCATCAAATAGGGCTAGCAAGCACCCGCTTGCTGGCCCTATCTCTTTGCCTGGCGGCGAAGCTGAGAGTTTGTGTTGGCCCACCCATCGCTCATAATGTATTTAATTATACATTATTCGCTTTCCCACCCTTTATGACCTTTTTTAATATAAAAAAGGTCATTCTGCCCATTGGGCTATTGGCTTTAGCCATATAGCCCAACACAAACTGTGGCGCATATCACATGAGAGATTCCTGTGAATACGGCGTGTCGGCTTGAGAGAGCAGAGAGAGAGCACTAGGCTAGAGAGTTTTGCCCTCTCGGCTACTGCCACCCTAGCAGAGAGTGTGACCGCGCTCACAGCCAGATTTAATAGCCCTATCTGCAAGGACTATGCGGATAGTAGGCTTATTGCGAGAGAGAGGCAGATAAGTTACTCATGGGTAACTCTGTGAGTTTTGGGGGGTATCGGCGTGTCGTCTTTAATATAGATAGAGAGTCACTACGCTTAGGGGAGTGGCAACAACGCCACCCTTATTGAAGGGGTCTTATGACTACCAACCTTGCGTTGCTCGTAGTGAGCAACACCGAACTAGAGGGGATTCCTGCCCAAGCGCAGACTCTCCTTATTGGAACAGATACCGAGGTCTTAGGGTATCACCGCGTATCAAATGGCGCTAAGGGTCGAGGACAGGCATGGCAGGTCATGTCCGACCTTCCTACTAGCCCTATCTCACACTCTCCCGTTGCCGTCGTATTAAGCGACCGCGACCTAGTAATGCTTCAACTAGGGCAGATTACCAATATCGGTATCAAAGCCCTATACGCCCTAGAAACCGCACCAACGGCTTCCGCGTCCTTCCCACACAATGAGGCAGTAGATAACCTTATCAAGCGCCTAGAGGAAGGCGACTCCACCCTTGCCGAGTTTATTGCAGATAAGCGACGCACACAGGCAGTAGATATTAAGCCTATCAAGCAGGGTGTATTACCAATTTCGGCGAACGCGACCGCGCCCGTCGTGCCTAACAAGCCTATTACTATCGAGGCTAATAGGACTATAAGTGACTCACTCGTCAATGCTATGGTGAGCGTACCCGACAAGGCGTTTAGTAAGGCTTATATCAACCGCAAGGTCGTAGGCGGTCTTACCGACTTCGAGATTATGGACTTCGCTATGAAGTCGAGCAAGAACGTACTTATCGAGGGTCACGCAGGTAGCGGTAAGACGGCTATGGTACAGGCGTATGCCTCTGCACGTGGATATCGGTATTTTAACGTTGCTTGCCATATTGGATTAGAGGCTTCCCACCTTATCGGTCGTTGGATTCCAACTCCCGAAGGACACTTCCGTTGGCAGGACGGCGCAGTTACCGAGATTGTCCGTAACGGTGGCGTACTCCTATTTAACGAGATTAACTTCGCACCCGAGCGTTTTCTCACCTTTATCTTTAGCCTATTAGATTACCGTCGTGAGATACAGTTAATGGAGAACGGTGGCGAGGTTATCAAGGCTCACCCCGACCTACTTATCGTGGCAGACATGAACCCCGACTATCGTGGCACTCGCCCACTCAACCAAGCACTCGCCGACCGCTTCCCCGAGCGTTTGGTATTCCCATACGATAATGCTATCGAACAGAAGTTACTCGGTAGCAAAGCCCTATTAGATATGGCGAACCAACTCCGTACCGAGTTTGATAAGGGTACTATCAACACCCCTATCTCTACCCGTAATCTAGTAGCCTTTGCAGATAACGCTAAGGCGCTAGGTATGGACTTCGCCACCTATTGCTATATCAACTCCTTCGAGGGAGATGAGGAACGTAGTGCAGTAAGACTATTACTCACCACTCACCGCGACAATATCGCTAGTGACTTCGGACTACCAACACTTAATAAGGCTACCTTTGGCAATTCAAATACCGAACAAGCCATATTAAATACAGAAGTAGGCGCACAGATTGACGGCTTCGAGTCGCTAGTGCAGGACTCAACTCCCGAACTCAACGATATCCATGCGGATACCTACGTCGATACCTTCGATAACGCACTCAAGGTACTCCACGAACTTAACCAACTTAATAACCCTATCGACGACGTGGTAGGTAGCAACTAATGGGTCGCTACGATAGCCACGACGACCTACTCGATAGGCTTATTGAACAGACACGCGAGGCTAATTGGCGTGACGATATCGAGTACGACAAGGAACTCGAACAGGAACGCCTAGAGGAACATATCAACAAATTACAGGCGGTGGGTGCGGTCTATGGTCGCACCGACCGTATCCTCACCGCCGAGCCAGTAGAGGTACGTGTCGAGGACGATAAGGACATGGATACCACCGCCTACAACGACGGCAAGAATATCGTGTTCAATGCTCACCTATTAGAGGAAGTAGATGATAGGACTATTATCTCTCTCAACGGTTTCAACTACCATGAGGTCGGTCATGTCCTTTACACACCTAGAGGCGGTAGCGAGTTTGGTAGGACAGTTAAGCGCGAGAACCTAGAGAAAGCCTTTAACGTCCTAGAGGACGCTCGTATAGAACGCCTACTAATCGCAAAGTATCCTGCCGTCGCACCGTTCATGGAAGCGTCATGCCTAGAGTATCTACTCAAGGGTGACTCCGCAGAGTTTGGTGCGTACTTCCCACTATTTACGGGTCGTAAGTATTTAGATATAGAATTGCGACAGGAAATTGCAGATAGGTTTATTAAGGACTTCGGCGTAGAGTTAGCCGTTGCTATTGCGTCTATCGTGCATGAGTATCGCACTCTCGTATATCCACGCGACTTCGATAGAGGGCTAGAGTTACTACGCGCTATGGCAGATATCGTCGGGCGCGAAGCCACTACCGAAGTTAATGATAAGCCTATTTTACCTAACGGTAACGGCGGTCATATCGACCGCGCCGTACAGGACAAGGGGCGCATGAAGGGCGACAAAGAACAGAAAGCCCAACAAGATAAGGCTACCAACAACGAGTCGGGCGACGGCGCAGGGGAACAACTAGACGACCCTGCCGACACAAATACCGAGAACGACCGCAATAGCACCAGTTTCTCTAGCAAGGGTAAGGACGAAGCCGACGACAACGTGCTACGTAAAGATATCCAAGAACGACTAGATAACCTTAGCAAGAAGGACGACGTACAACAAGGTGCGCGTGAAGTACGCAAGGCTATCAACGACAACAATGAACGTCGTAGTGCTATTAAACAAGGCGCTTACTCCAACCAACAGGTATCTGCACAGGTATCTGCGAGCGCCCGAGCCTTCGGCGTAGCCCTAGAGCGTGTCCGTATAGATAACGACCCTGCATGGGAGTTAGAGCAACCTATGGGGCGCTTAAATATAGGACGTGCCATGAGAGCCGATATCAACGACATGGACAAAGTGTTCGACCGTTGGAGTGAAGGTAACTCCAACAATGATATCGACGCGATAGTCCTAGTAGATACTTCGGGCAGTATGTCGTGGCAGATTCAACGCACTATGGAAAGCGCGTGGGTAATCAAGCGCGGTATCGAGCGTATCAACGGTCGCGTATCGGTCTATAAGTTTAACCACGATAGTAGGCTTATCTACTCCGCTACCGATAAGGCGCAACCAACCGAGTATCGCTACGTCAATTCCTCGGGCGGTACTAACCCTTACAAAGCCCTATTAGAAGCACGTCGCCAACTACTAAATAGCAAGCGTGGAGTGCGTATGCTATTTATCGTTACCGACGGCGAGTGGGATATGACCGAGGACAACAATAAGATTATTAGCGACCTCACTAAGGACGGAGTGCAGACTTCGGTGGTCTATCTAGGTAGCCTCAAGGGTTGGGGCGAGTATGACCGAGCAGAGTATGACGCACGTGTAGAGCGTTACCGTCATGGCGCTAAGCACTTCCGCGAGGTCGAGGAACCTAATCAAATGGTGCTAGTCGCTAAAGATATCGTCAAAGCGACTATGAGCGCCCGTCACTAGAACAAGTGTTCGGAAGCCCTGCCCTATACAGGGGCAGGGCGACCGACTTTAATACGGAAGTAGAGGAAACAAATATGGAACAAGCACTAGACTACAAAGAACGGCTACGCGCCCTAATCGCAGAAGCGAAGGGTCACGTAGAAGCACACAACTCAACCAACGAGTATCTAATAAACCTACTAGATACCGCCACCGACTATCTATTCTACCTAGAGGACACCAGCAAATGACCAGCACAAACTTTCTACCCAAGACAGGACAATATAACGACCTCGCACTTAAATATATAAATGGCGACCCCGACGCGATAGCACTATTAGATAGCGCTATCGGTGCAAGCCTTGACCTATGCTTCATACGAAGCCACAAGGACGAGCGTGTAGAGGAATACCTTGACTACCACGAAGTACGTGGCGAGATAGACGAAGCCATAGACAGTATCGAGCCACGTATGGAAGCGTTAGGGTTACGACCACCGCTTATGGACGAATTAGATGAGCGTGACTTAGAGAACGGCTACGCAGAGTAAGATAGGCTTATGAGATTATCAAAGACGAGAGAGCAACTCCGCCGTATGCTAGAGTTACGGCGGAGTAATGCTTCCGTACCTATCCGTAATAAAAAGAGATACACTAGGAAAGTTAAATATAAAGATAAGGACTTAAATGGACAACAATGAGGAAATCTACGACGCAGAGATTATTTACGACAGCGCCAGCAGTGTAACGGACGAAGTAATCGAGGAACCAAATGATTATTGGAAACTCGTAGCCTTCCACTTACAAAATAATCACGAACCTAGTATCCCTATTAACATGACCGACGTGTGTATTAAGGCTATCGAGTACGCCAACAACAAAGAGTGGAACGTACTAATAGGCTTACCCGAAGGAACTACGTATAAGGGAAGCACCCACGCCAGCGTTGAAACTATCGTGGAGAGCCACCACCTTCATAACTTTATTACCAGCGACCGAGAGGTCGTAACGATTAAGGACGCTGAAGGCGCTATCGTATATCAAGGTTATGGCACAGAATTAAAGTTAAGTACAGAAACAAATACAGAAGTAGAGAGTAATGACGACCAACAGTAACCCCCAAGAAGAACCCCGCGGCGAAGAAATCGTCTGCGGGTGTCGAGGCAAGATGTGTGATGAGTGCCTTGATAAATATGGAATAGAGAAATAAAATGTGGCTAGACGGATTCCTACCAAAGAGAGAGAGCGCCAAGATGCGTTGTGCTAAGTGTTTTATCGAATACGATAACGGAGAGGTAATCGCACCTATCGACGAGAGTGCTATTGACGTAACCACCGAAATGGGTTTAGGATTCTGCGTGATGTGCGTACCACCAGCAGGAAACCCTGCCGAAGTATAAGGAGAGAGAATTATGGACGAAACAAAAGAGCCTACCTGCGGTTGCGGTAAATGTGCTTGCGGTAAAGATGAAGGGTTAAAGATAGAACGACCAGCCGTATCTGAAATGGACGGCGTTAGTTAATGCAAACCTTTCTGCCATACGCAGACTTCAAACTAACCGCACAAGTATTAGACTATCGACGCTTAGGCAAACAGAGAGTCGAAGCCTATCAAATAGTAAGAGTATTAGACGGCACTCAACAGAGTAACGCATGGCATAACCACCCTGCGGTGCTGATGTGGAGAGATAACCTAGACGCACTCAAGTCCTACGGGAGAGAGATATGCCTAGAGTGGATACGTCGTGGATATAACGATAACCTTATTACCCACTTCCAGCACAAACCCGCACCCGACATGCCAGCGTGGCTAGGCGACGAGCGGATACATATATCACACCAAGCAAACCTAGTGCGAAAGTTACCCGAGCATTATAGGATACACTTTCCCACAGTAGATGAAACTATGCCCTACCATTGGCCTATAACTAAGGAGAACCTACATGGCTAAAAAAGCAGAGCGCACCTTCAAAGCAACCCTTATCAAGAATATGGAAAAGGGTGGCGCATGGAAGGTTACATACACAATTACCGAAGCACAAAAAAACGACCTCGGTACGTACGACAACGTGGAGATTGATAACATTACTACCGCTTGGTCTAACGCCAGCGCAGGTAAGCGTTGGATTAAAGAGAGAGTACAAAGCCTCACACCACGAAAGAGCGTGAAGCTCGAGGTTACGTCAGAGGACGAAAACGGCAAACCTATTAAGATTTCAGGTACTCTAATTTATAAGCAGGAGATTTAAATATGAGTTTCATTGAACCTATCGTTCCAGAGCCTCAATGGGGCCGTCCTAGCCCAGGTATCCCAGATGAAGAGATTTATGACGACGATGATGAGGACTAGATTAAACTTAGATACCCTAGTTAAACTTTACAAACGCAATAGTCGTACAAAATGGATAGCGTGCCACCACTGCGGTCGTATGTTTATAGTTGATAAAAGAAATGTAAGAGTCGATACCTTGTGTGGCTCATGCTAAAACTTAATATAGGCGTCAAAGCGGTCTTTGCGTAACTCTCCCGCTAAGGCTATCCATGAAGCCACACCCTTCAGGCCGAGATAGACCTGCGCCTTACTAAATAAAGAAGCCCCCTAGACTTGGCTAGGGGGCTTCACTATTTAAGTAGCGATTACGGTATTAAACAGTTGTCGTTAGAGCAGTATTTCTCACCGATTGCATCCGCGGCCATCCCTGCATAGACGTCTGTGAAGTCAATAGGAAGCAATTTAAATGTGTATTTCTCATATTCTTCCTTATTTATTTGCGTATATGGCATTTGCGGGTAAGTCGCGTTCCCCATTGGTAGGAAGGAAACGGTTTTGAGTTGCCCGTCAAACATGTGAAGTACAGTTCCTACGGCGTCCTTTTCAGTTTCGGCATTGAAGGAGATAGTCACAGACACAGAATTATCAGACCAGTGGCGTTGGGCAGTAGAGGCAAGCGACATCTTTTCAAAGATAGACACGTCTTTCTCTGAACGGAGAGCCTGACTCTCAATAGGGAAGAAGACCACGCTAGTAGTCTTTGGTGATTCGGAAGCCTTTTCTACTTTATAACCCGACGCTTTAAACAAAGGTAGCATTGGGTCATCATTAGAGAAACGGATTGCACGAAGGAAGTATTGTCCCCCAGGAGTCCAGTGAACCCCAGGAGATTCTCCAGCGAGGATAGATACAGTTCCGCTTGGCTTAACAGTAGTAGTCTTAATAGATTCGCGGATACCTAGCCACTCGGAGTATGTATGGTCGTAGTCTTGGATAACCTTGTAACCAGCGTCCATCCACTCACGAAGGATTGGCATACCCACGCGGTCAGCGAAGTTAGCCACACCAGACATTGAAGTTCCGATACGACGATTGCGTTGCATGATTGCGTTAGTTTCTTCCCAGTGGGTAGGCAACAACGTAACAGTCTTAGCGTATAGGTAGGCAAACTTTAGAGTACGTAGGTAATCTTCTTTAGAGTCGTGGCGGTTGAGGTAAGTTTCAACCAAGGTACAGCACTCAAAAGATTCAAGTGATTGCTCGGCGCATGGGTTGTAACCCGCGGCTCGGTGGTCTTTATTATTAGGTGGGTCGATAAGACGTCCGTATTTACGGGTAACGTCCATCCAGATAACTCCAGGCTCACCGTTAAGGGCGATACCCTCAACAATGTGTTCTAAATTAGAGCCTACTGATACTTCAACAGAGTTATTAGACATCCAAGCCCAGCCAGGATTCGCAGGGTCGTAGGAGTTACGCTCAGGATATACGGCAGGGTTCTTTAAATTTAAGAAGTCCTTGTCGTCTAATCTGCCCATGAGTAGCTCAGCAGAGCGGCGCACATTGCCCGAGACCACACAGACACCTATTAAATTACCGATATCCGCAATATCCTTGCGAGTTAATTTTTGAGTAGCCCGACCTTCAAATAGGTTGGCGATATAATCATGTAGTTTGGTCAGAGGTTCAGGGCCCGCAGACGTGCCGCCGAAGGTCTTGATAGGCATACCCGCTGGACGGATAAGTGTGTAATCAAATACCCATCTAGGCTGGTCTGGTTTTAAGTAGGAGTTGATGAGCATGCTTACAGACTCTACCCATCCCTCGCGGGTATCTGGGATTTCCCACATCTGGATATTGGATTCATCGCGGGAAGGCTCGTAAATAAGGAAGTCCTTGTCCGCACCCTTATCGTCAAAGCCAACGCCTACACCCAACATCGATGCTTCCATTAGAAAAGCAAATGGTTTAGCGGGGTCTAATTTAGACATGCTAGAAGTAGATACGAAAGCACAGTTCTGCAGTGCTGCCGAGTTCTTGAGCTCATTGACAAGCGGGGTACCCATAACCCACAGACCTCGGCCTGGTGGGGTCCACTTTAAATTAAACAGGCGGTCAAACGCTTCCTTAGCAGAGGCTTGGGCCCTGGTATCGTTCCAGGGTAGTCGACTGGTTTTGCAGTGGTCTTTTTGTAGGGAGTACATGCCCTCGATTACACGCTGGCAAACATCTACCCAAGTCTCCTTAGTTCCGTCCTCTTTTAAACGTGAGTAGGTGCGAAGGAAAGTAATCTCGCCAACCGAATTACCGCCCGCATCTTTATAACCCCAAGGTACTTTCTTGCTTCGATACTCCTTTAGGAAGTCCTCGGTTAGTCTAAAAGATAGGGGCATTTGATTCTCCTTTATTGGCGGGGGTGTTAGTCTAGTGATGAGTTACAGCCTATTTCAGACTGTGTATATTTAGTTGTGTGGTAGCGCTATTATCAGGATAAGTAAAACTACTTATCCTCAGTTAAATCTTTAATAATCTTGGTAGTCTCCGTCTCATTTAGCCCGTTATTAGGTAGTTCTTTTAGGACTTGAGCCTTGTCTCCGAAGATAGAAGATAGCACTCCTGCCGAGCCTTGGCGCTCTACGGTCATGCGGATAAACTCCCTAGAGTCGTCCAATTCCTTGACCGTCTTGATTAATTTAAACAGTCTATCTATCTCTTGGGAAACGTTCGGGTCAGCGTATCCACCGTTCATTTCTTCGCTAAAACGCATAAAAGCAACCCTTTGACCCTGCATTTCGATGATTGCATTGATGAGGCTCTTGAGTTGGTCTTTGCTCTTTACCTCTACTGGTAACTTGAAAGCACACATAGATTGAGGCTTGAAAGCAGGGCAGTTGGCGGCTACGAAACAGGTGTCGCACTGGCGCAACGTACCTGATTGCGAGGTAACATGCACGTTGTCGGTGATGACGCCATCGCCATCTACATCGCTCTTAACCTCGTATCCGAACACTGGTAAATTGATGATTTCATCGGGATTGCGTGGCATAAGTTTCCGCATATCTACCCCCTTATTATCAGCATCCGTAGGGGTGATTTCCGTGTTTGGCGTACCTGCCTCATCCTGATAATAAGACTCTCCCACTTTGTTTATCCTCTCTTCAAAACGTTCATAAGACCATACCGCTAGGCGGCAAACCTCTTTGTTGTCGTCCTCGGCTATGAGGTCGGAGTCGATTCCAGCCTTGGCATACACGTGGTTATACCTTGAACGGGATTGTTCCTTCATGCGCTTGGGATATCGCATAAGCCTAGTACCATCCCAGACGATTGTCTCCCCATGAGTCATGGGTGATAGCCACGATAGGGTATGGGCAGTTTCGGCTTGGATTGAACGAAGGTTGTCTGGCTTGGCACATCCTAGCGCATGAAACCTAGTTCCCTGACGCTTGGTGGCGGTTCTGGTGGTGGAGGCCAGCCTGGTCTCGGATTCAATGGCTGCCCCTGGGATTCCGATATCTAAATAGTTATTTATAAGCCTGTTGAGGTTATCTAAACCTAAGTCTGGATTCCAGACGGGCAGAAACTTGCCTGGCGGCACCTGGGCCCAAGCTGTGCGGCGCTGCTCCTCTACGAAGGCTGGGTCTACAAATCCGTAATTAAGTTCTGCAAATAAAGTTAATCTATCAATATTCATCGCTACAAACTGCTCGTAGGCAGCTGCGAATTCTTCGAGCTCAAGGCGTCCCATCTTGGCCGACAGGGGTATCCCTGGATATAAATATATATAGGAGTCTTTTGGGAAGTAGTTATCTATTAAATAGGGTTTTGTTTTAGGTAGCCCTCGACGCACCAGGCCGTGGAAACTAATGCCCAGGTGATTAGCCGTGGTGGTTTCAAGAAGGGTTCGATTGCTGGGGACCTCGCACCCCATATATACAATTTTCATTACAGACGGTCTCTGCGGGAGTCATTGTCGTACTCATCCTGTTGCCTGATTAGTTCATCTTGAATCTGGGCCCAGGACTTGAACCCACGCTTTAGGCTATCGGGTCTGAAGTTCTCATTGGTGTAGATAGGGTGCAGGAACATGATGGTCGTGATGCCACGTACCAGCAACTTAAGGGCTAGGTCTGGGTCTGAGGTAACTACATACTCAACTGGCCCCTGTGAGCGAATCCACTCTACGTGTCGTAGTTTTGGTTCATCTCCTGGGAACGGTACATCCTCTAACGAAACTAGGTCGTCAAAGTTATTGATGCGTTGTTGCCGTAGCCAGTGGTCTGCTTTTTCTTTATCTTCACATAAAATTAAAACTCTGTGTTTTTCTTTTAGGGTTCGATAAAACGCAAGGCCCTCAACTATTGGATGCTTTTTGTGGTTACGCATAACCTCATCCATAAATACTAATATTGCCACGTCTTAGTTCTCCTACTACTTTTTGTTAATTAAGGCCCGCCTAATTAATGTATCTGTTGTTGGTAATTGCATACCATAAGTTTGCTTCTCAAACTCTGCTTTAGAATCATCGGCAATTTCTTTCATCTGCTTTAGTGCCTGGACAATACCACTGGCCTTGCCAGATTGCCAACGGTAATTATGCACATCTGCATAGCCTTGCCCGCTTGGACTAAACGCATACTTTCTACCTTGGTGTATATCTTCGAATAATGATGCACCTTGTTCAACTGCTAATTTTAATGCTGCTTCTGCATTTCTACGTGCAACATCTGTTGATGCTGCACCTATTTTAGATAGTGCATCTGCATACCTACTTAAAATTTCTGTAGCCATTGACGTGTCTTGTGCAACCTTTCGTTCCCACATTTTGTTAACTGGTACACCGCGAATCTCTGGTTGTACTGTCCAGTCATCTGCGGTTAACGAGTAGGCAGCATACGGTTTGATTGACCGTATATCTGATTGGGCGTTAACATAGAACGTCAGTTCAAATATGTCAAGGAAGTTTGCAGTATTTGGGTGAATCTGTCGTAGGAGGTCGTTGAAGGTTTTGGCGATTTCTTTATCGCTAAGTCCTTTGTACTCTGGATTAGATTGTCTAAATATTAAATAATTAACCCCGATTAAACAGTCTAGGTCAGCTGGTTTACGAGCTGCAGTCCACTGGTAGCTTACAGCTGAGCCAGCTAGCCAGACGTGGCAGTAGGCCTCTGGGTTCTTAAACTGTGTTTTTAAATGGGTAAGTAGGATTCTTAATATAGATGCCCTGACTGATGGGACAATCTTCCCGTTTCGGAACAGTCTAGGGTCTAGACCAGCTGACGGAGCTGCGAAGTAGGAAGTTTCTGACGGCTCTACCGACACTGGCCGTGCCTGTTGCGCCAGTGCTTTTTGGTAATCCATGTTCCTAGTCTATATCTTTTTTGTGACTTTCTTTGTACTTAACGTCGGTATCCCACTCAATTATGCGATGGGTCTCTGGTACATCGGTCTTTACTGTGTTCATAAAACCACAAGCGGCATGTGAATTAACAAATTGGGTTGCCCACATTATGACTAGTGTTTCATTTCCAACTTCTGCAACATCAGCCTGGAAACTACACTCACACTTGCATGTCATTTCGATGAAAGCCACGACCGCCACCTATCCCTAGTTTTGTACATACAGTATACCGCTGCTGTACGGGCTAATGTCTAGTGTATGGGAATGGGTTTTAGTGAATTTTGGGCTAATAAGCCTATTTGGTGTACAGACCCTTAGCCTTGTTATGCCTCATCATGTTGTAGGACTTAACAGGGCAGAAGTCGCATAGGTGCATCTTTGGCGCTTTGCTGGCGTCTAGACCAGCATCTCTACGTTCTGCAGAGGTACCTGCCGTTAATATCTTTTTATCTGTCTTGTAATCGCTGCACTGTCCCTGTGGACGGTTGTGTTGGGCGAAACACGTCATAGCGTCTGCTGAAAAGTTAGCCTTGGTATCGTAAAAATTAGTACCAAATACATCTAATCCAGGCGAACCGCCCTTTTGGAACTGCTCAACAATCTGCTTCTTACCATCTGGATGTTGCCACACGAGCAGGTCTGCATCTGCAAGCATGCCTTTGTGATTAGGGTGACGCTCTACCATCTGGTGCAGGAAAGGGTTTTGGTTTTGGTCGTGACCAGGCTTATTATCAAACGGGAAGCGGTCATCATACGGAATCTCGTCTACGCTCTTGCAATCGTAGCAAGCTAACAGAAGTACCTTAGGACGGTCTTCTGGCTTTTCCTTGGGGTTTAATTTAGAAAGGTCTAGTACCATTAGATAAGACTAGCACACTATTGCTATTTGCCAAACAGGTTACGCATAACCTCGGCTTTATCCTCAATCAGTGAGTTGGTCTCTTTTTTAGGAGCGGAACTACGTGGTGGAAGCGGGGCTGGTGGCCGCATTCCAGGTGGGGTTGGGCGTGTACCAACAGGTGCAGTCTTCTCAGACTTGCGAGCCGCTAAATTTGCAGCAATTCCGCCTGCCTGTATCTTCTGCATAAGTGGCTGTAAAATCTCTTTGCCATCTTCTTTGATAGAGGTACGGCGAGGAAATGAAGCCACACCACCCTCACCCACAACTATGTCGTCAGCCAGGCCGTTATTCATTAGATGACCTAGAAGGGCTTTGTGGTCTGCATTATTGCCATCGTACTTAAATTTAAAGTCTTTGCTGGTGTCTCTAACTGGCCTATTACGCATAGCTTCAAGGCGTTTAGCCTCGTTTTCCGCAGCTTTCTTTGCAGACTTCTTAACGTCAACCTTTGGGTGACGCTTGCTGGGGTCTAGAGATAGCTCGTATTCTTTAGCCATTTACTTCCCCTTAGCTGGATTAGAATCAATCTTAACGGTTGCGCCTTTTCTAACAGGCTTACCCATTCCCTCTTTAACAAACTCACCACTTTTAACCTTGCGATTAAACTCGGTTGAAGCGTTATTAACTGCGGCTTGTCGAGCAGCGTTAGGAGTGCTGTAAGTTGCCTGCATCTCTTCAGGGTCTGAGTAACCAGCAGCACGTTGACTACCAAGTTTCTTACTGGCGCTGGCCTCGTACTTATCTGAGTCCTCATCCCAACGGATTGCTCCACTTGTACCTGATGGGGTCTTAAAATCGTAATCTGTATCTGTGCGGTGATGGTAATCGTTATTGCGTAGTTCAGTAATCTTATGTTCCTCTACGTCATTTGCACTGATGTTACGCAAAGTCTGCACATGGCTAATAGGGTTTTTAAAGACACGACTAGCGCTGCGTTCTCTACGTGGTGCAGCCATTAGCCTTTACCCTGCATCATTCCCTTAGTTTTACCCAAAACAGTACCACTTATTGGAACATTGGACACTGTAGCCCCTGTAACTAGTGACGCATCTCTAAGTTTTTTGGTGCCTGGTTCAATGAAGCTAACATTTTTTAAACGCTTACCATTTTTAGAAATGGTTGGGCCATCGTTGTCCCCAGTCGCCATGTCATAACCAAGTCGTGAAGATACAGCATCGCTAATGGTCTTATTAGGGGTAGAAGTTTGTCCACGAGACGCGGCTCTATTTGATAGCTCTTCGTTACTTGCAGGGTCGTTCTTATAAAATATATTAGGACGACGTGCTGGGTCGTACTCTCTACGTGGCGCAGCCATCTTAATTACCTGCTGGATTTACTTTATTTGGCTCTTCTGAGTTGATAAATCCGTAGTTCATGTATGGGTGTAGACCTGCGCGGTTAGCAGCAACGGTCTGGTCTCCCATGCCTGGTTGTACGGTTGTGTTTGGACGACGCTTGCGATACTTGCCGTCTGTTGCGCCCTCTGTCATGTCGCCATTGAGGGAACGTGATTGATTAACTGCCATTATGCCATCCGTCCTTTGACTAGTCTTGAGGCCTTGATACGGTTGCACTTAGGGCACACGTCCTGGTCTCTCAATGATTCTACTGGATTCATGTGAGAACCACAGGCTTTACAGGCCTTAGTACCGTTATAAATGGTCCCAAGGCTAACATCTGTGGCTCCAGCCATGCCTTCTCCCATGCTATCTGTAAATAATCCTGGGTCTTTGCTCATTAGTAGCCCTTCCTCGGGTGAACAGTAAGCCCAGCACTCTTGTGAGTAGCTCGTGCAGACTTTCGGCTACGCTCGCGTTTACCTGCTGGCGTGCCTTCAGCATGCATTCCATAGTCTTGAACAGGATTGCTGGTGCTTAAATTATCTTCACGTACACCATCTCCGCCAGCTAAACTGTGGGCTTCTTCTAAAGTTATTTTGTTAGCGCTATAAGCGGTTTTGATATCTTTTTCATTTGGTTCTTTTCCTGCACTAAAGTCTGCGTTATTACGTGGCATTAGACTGACCCTCCTAATGTGTTACGGCTAGTAGACTGGGTAGTGTTTGGTGTGTTGGAGTAGTCAGACTCTACACGCTGCTCTCTACCTGCAGGAAGACGTACGATATCTTCCAAGCCTAACTCTACCTCAGTGTATCCGTATCGGTCTGGGAATAGGTTAATTTGTGGCAAATTGGGGCGAACATATTCCTGTAATTCTGCACCGCTCATTGTCCAAGTAGCAAGCGCCTGGTTAAGTAGACGGTCTTGATTAGACTGGAAAGGTCCTAGGTATTCCTGTGGGGGAAACGCAGCCTCTTCAGGTGTGTGATAAGGCTTGCGACCATCATTAGTCCACGGTCTGCGACCGTAGGTACCGTCTGAATATTTACCTGGCATAGTTTACTTCCACTGTGGTCTCATGCGTGCCATTTGGTCTTGGCGTGCGTTGTTAACATACATTGGTGAATCACTGCGTACAGTTGGGCCAGCCTTACCATCATTTGGCAAGTGTGGTGCTGGCGCAATGTCTGCCATGAATACATGGCGAGGACTTCTGTAAACGTTGCCTTCTTTAACAGCGTTCATTTGACGAACAATGCCAGAGTGTGGCTCTAAACCAGCTGGGTAGTAATAACCCTGTTGGTCAATTCGTTCACCACGGTGCACACCACGTTGGTATGAACGCTGACCTATTCTAACTTTAAGTGAGTCGAGCACATTTTCAGATTGTGAATTAGGGCGGCCGCGGTCATCACGACGTGTGCGGATAGTACCTAAGTATCCATCTGGATATTCTGCTTGTGGTGCTCGACCTACACCTAATCGAAGTTCATCAAGCTCATTACGAGCAACAGGAACACCGCCGCCACCGTAGTTTGTATACGTACCGTATAAACCACTGGCGCCTAGGTTCTGTGTATTTTGATGTGGATTAGGCATGCCTCAATGATACGCCTGTATGTTTAGACCGTAGCCTTAAACTCGTGGCCCTCGTAAAGGGTCCAGCCATCCATGATGTGAATTGGCTGCAAAGTAAAGGAATCGTCTGGTCTTACCCAGCCAATCATAACGCCCTGTTGCCAGTCTTCCCAGTGTTTTACTGGACGACCGTTGTCGTTTAACCCAGAACCGTAGGAAGGCACTGCGCCATCTACACGGCATAGACATCCTGGTGAACCTGATACCGAACGGATAGGACCGTCGCCATTGGCAACAGTCTTGTACTGAAGTTCCTGTCGGTGAGCGTGGCCAAATACTGTGGAAACGTGTGGGTTCTTATTTACATATGCTGAGGCTGTTGAACCATTAGAACGCACAGTAGTTCCGTGGATAGCCCGAAGGTGTGGGGTAATCCAGTACTCGCCTGCTGGGTAAGCTCCTACATAATTAACATTTAATTCGTCAAGGCGGAGTAAATATTGAATAGACATAACTGGCCAATCTTCAGGGGTAGCGTTGGCTCGCTTGATACCTTTTGACGCCATAGCGTTAGCCACTACGTAACGCTGCATACGGCAATCGTGGTTACCTTCTAGCAAAGTAATCTTTGCGTCTGGGCATGTGGCACGTTGCTTTGCTAATAGTTGATGTCCGTAATCAAGTGCTGGTTGCACTGTGTGTGCAAACATTTCTTCTTGTGCGTACTTACCCATTGTTGGAAGGTCTAAATAGTCACCTAAATGAATAATCTCATCTACACCGTACTTCTCTTCCAAATACGCTAGTAGTTGAAAATGAACCTCAATAGCGGCCTCATCGTGGAATGGGTCCATAGTTCCGTCTTCATACTTACGGTACCCAATCTGTGGGTCTGGAACGAACATAATTAATCGTCCGTCTTTTTTACCCTTGCGCTCTTTATAAGTAGCGGGCTTAATTACTGTTGGTTTTGCTGGTTGAACTGGTGGCCAAGACCAGTCAGTTTTATTACTGACAACAACCCTATCAAATATAGAAGATAGTGATTCTTTCATTTCTGGCATGTGCAATACTCCTTAAAGTGTGAGCGAAAGGCAGTAAGTCCCATAGGTAAATTAACTCCAGCTTCTTGCAACGCTTCAAATAGGTTCTTAATATCTACGCTTCTGTTTTCATTTTTTAGGCTATTAAATTTTTCTTGGTCATCTTTAGATAATGTGTTTACCCACTTCTGTGTCTTGCACTTCTTTGGAAGTTTTGCATCAGCAATAAACACGTCTAATATAGACCCCAATGTATCCTTTGGCATACGACCTCTCTCTGATTAAAGGATGATTCCGTACAATAGCCTATCACACATAGAGTGTTTGTATAGCAAAACACCCACGATTTTTATCGTGGGTGTTTGACCTTGCTATCATGATTGCAAGGTGGGTGAACTTCAGTGAACTTCAGTGAACTTCAGTGAACTTAAGTCGCCCTATAATTTCTGAGGGCATTATTTAATTTTAACTACTTTTTCTTTCTTGTCCTCAGGGATGATGCGTTCGAGGTCAATGATTAGTAGTCCGTCTTTTAGAGTAGCGCCGTTTACTACCACATCGTCTGCAATAGCAAACTTCTGCTCAAAGTTGCGGCCCGCAATACCCTTGTGGGCATACGTGCCTTCTTCTTCTGGCCGTTCACCTACGACAGTAATAAGGTTTTCTTTGTAGGTAATACTAACACTATCCTTAGTGAACCCCGCAATAGCCAGCTCAATCTGCGCCTTATTATCGGGCAGGTGCTTGATATTGTAAGGAGGATAGTTGCCCTTTGCTCCTCTATAGATTCGTTCAATTTCTAGCTCTTTAAACATGTCTAGTTGACGGTCAAACCCAAATGTCCACGGCGCAAGCATATTCTGCAGTGCGGAAAAGGGGTCTTGTACAGCAGGTTTTACTGTTTGAAATTGTTGAATTACTTTTGGCTTTTCCCACGGTTCGTGAGGTGAACCCTTAGGGTATCCGCCAATATTGTTGATGCCTGAAGCCATAATATATCTCCTTAGACGATATAACTTTTTGTGACCCTCCGAGTGAGCGGTCAGCAATAGTATACAACACTCTAAATTAGAATATATTCCATTTACCCATTTCATATGAAAGAAAAGGTACATTTACTTGCAGATGAAATGCCAAAGGCCCCCAGTTACGGGGGCCTTTGCGCTATTCAGTTTTAGTTGTGGTCAGCCGTACCATCAGAGAAGTTAGGCTTTACACGATTTACTGCAGGAGCAATGATACGCCCATTTGCCTGGGTGGATGTTGCTTCTGGTGCAGTTGTCTTCTGGAAGTTAACGCGAATGCCATAGCGAGCGCCACCTGTCGCAGATACGTTACTGCGAGAAGGCTTAGCCTGCTTGTATGGGTCGGTTGCTCCCTTGGCGTTACCAGTCTTCTTAACTAATGTGCCTTTCAAGGCTTTAGCTACTTTAGCTGGCTTTGCGCCCGTCGCATTAGATGCGGAGCTAGAAGTCGGAGCTAGGGGCGCCGAGTTCTTAGTTGAGTCTTTTGTCATTTGTATTCCTTTGGCCGAAGGTATAAAAAGGGTAAGGTATTAATTAGGGAAATACAGGGTTAACGTGCACTGACATCGAAGATGATGGCTGATATCTGGCCGTCATGGCTCTCAATGCTGGTAAATCCTGGGATACAGATTAAATCCATGCCTCTAGGGGCGGTATATCCGCGGGCAATGGCTATGGCCTTTACGGCCTGATTGATAGCACCAGCTCCTACAGCACGAATCTTGCAGGCACGGGTCTCATAGATACTATGAGCGATGGCAGATGCTACGGCTTGTGGGTTAGAACCAGCGCTTACGCGTAGAACCTGGTCGTCTTTCTGTTCTTCTGACATTTAATACTCCTATTAGTGGTACTTGTTATTGGAGTATCTATTATGTATTTTAAATTAGATTTGGTCTGTCTAAAGGGGTAGGGGCCTTTGCGTAGGTCCCACATATTGAGCATTCCATATCCAGCAAATATTGGGATATTTCATAGTCCTGAAAACTGGCTTTTATGTTCCAAAGGCTAGACTCACAGTTAGGGCACTCGTGGCAAACCGTGTGCTCGTAGGCCATAGTCCCCGTAAAATCGGGTTTTAGCTCTCTAATGCTCTTTGTCATGTCTGCAATTTATAAAGTCTTGGGCAACGTGGCAGGCTACATCTATATAAACTGAAGCATTTGTAAACAGGTCTACGGGATGGTGCAGCTCATCCCCACCTCGAACACCCCAATTGCTAGACAAATATTCCCTAAGACCTGGGACCAGGGTGTCAATAAACTGGTCTACAGTCATCCAACCATCTTGGATTAGGTCATTATTCTTGTGGTTCTTCGGCAAGACCGTGCTCTTTCTTAAATTTAAATAAACTATCCATAAACTTCTGCTTCTCAGCTTCCATCTGCTCAATCTCCTCAGCAGATAGTTTTTCTTTATTTTTTTCGTATAACTCTAGGCCGAGGTTAAACTGGGCCTCTAGAACTTTAAGTTCTTGTAAACGGCGTTGTTTAATAAAAGCCTTTTGCTCTGCAATACGTGCTGCTCGCTTATCTTGTGTTTTACTCATCCCTGGCCTCCCCAGCCTCCACCTTTAAATTGAACAGCAGGTGGTGTGTAACTTTTAATCATAAACTCACCGCAACCTTCGCAAGTAGGGCGCTGTGTAGCGTCAAATGCAAAATGCATTTCTACTGTACGGTCGCACTTCATACATGTGAAGTCGTACTTTGGCATTTAAATCTCCCGATAATCTGGACTCTGTACCTGCTGGTAAATAGCCTTTTCATACGCAAGCGTACCATCCCCTGAGCATAGCCGCGCAAGCCCATACGCATCACAAGCGTTATCGTCGGTAAAGGTCTGCCCCCACTTTTTGTAGGTATGCAGAATCATCTGGTTCTTTTGGCCTGAACCTGCGCCTGTTACGTATTTCTTGAGCGTGGTTGGTGGGACTATCAATGGGTACTTGTCAATATCTGCCAACTCCATCTTAACTAGGCCACCAAGCTCACCTAGATGGAATACCTTGCCTTTGGCGCCCATCGCATAGCCTTCCATGGCTACATCGATAATCTCTACCTTAGATACCCAATCACGGATAAATGCACGTATGTCTAACATACGTGGCATGCCTTTATTAGTGGATTTGTAAACCTCTGCGTAATACGTATTATCTTTATACGCACACATCGCAAAGCCAGTAAAGGACTGGTCTATACCTAAGTAGATTGGGCTACTGTCGGTCAGGTCCAGACCTCCTTCAATTTTTTTAAGGGGCATACCTATTAAACCCAGTAACACGACCGCTAGAAGTTCTACGAGTTAACTCACGGCTAGTCAGTGAGTAGTAGCGCTCGATGTTGTCTAGGATAGTTCTAATCATCTTATGGTATGCGCGAGCATATGAGTAGGCATCTGATAGCTCTTTAACAAGAGGCTCTGCCTCTACCTGAGCTCTAAGTAAGGTTGCTTTCTCTGATGCTTTACCTGAGGTCTTGGATAGTAAACCAGAGTTTACAGCCTCACTGTAGAAAGCCTCGGCCTCCATCTCAGCCAGTTCAGCGCAGGCAGCTTGAGTACGAAGGAAGTTCATGTTCTCGATGTACTTGCTGGCCATACTCATGAGCTCTGTGTCATCTACTAATGTGATATCGCTAGGGAAGTCAGGCAACTCTAATTTAAGTGAGCGCTTTAGTGGCAACCCTTGTTCTTCTAATTGCTTTAGTACTTGTTCACTTACACCTGTGGCTACTAGGTCAGTCATTGTATCCTCCGCATCGCTCGCAATTACCCCAACCATCGATATTACACGGTGGTGGTGTCTGATTATTTACTGCTTCCACAATCTTAGCAGCAGCTTCGAACAAAGGTGCAATCGAGAAGTCGCTCTTTGGTATCACAAACTCTTTAGGTTCTTGTGACGCCTTATTCTCATAAATAATTACAGCCTCTTGTGGAACTACCTCCATGTTAAGGAGTTCAGCAAGCTTCATGTATATCTGTACCTGATTAATATGGGATTCAAAAGGCTCTTTAATCGCTGCAAACATCTTATCTAGGTCACCATTGTGCTCCATAAATAATGATGGGTTTTCCCAACGGATGGTGCCTGCACCTATGGACTTAATCTCCAGCATCAATGGGTCACCAAGGTTTAGTAGGATGCCATCTGAGTGTCCATTGATTCGCAATGGCTCATAAAATAACGGGACCTCTCGGTATTCCAACGGTCCCTCATGGCAGTCAGAACCACCAAAAAACATCTCGCCACACTCTATGCAGTACCACTTACCGTACAGCGTTCCCATATCCTGAAACCAACCCTGCCACTTAGCGTGGATGGCGTGGCCTTCAGCAAATATGGATGCAGTTCGCAAAGTCATAGTGCGATTAGATACTGGGGCTTTACCCATTAGATGATAGTAGGAAGCTCTGTGGCACCACTCTTTTTTAACCATGTCAGAGGGATGTAGCACGTCTGTGCGACGGCTTAGGTCTTTTGGCTTTGCAATTAGGTGACGCTCAAGTGAGCCTAATACACGTGTTTTCTTTCTAGACACGTCTACAAATGCTTTCAGTGCCCCTGTTATTTCTTGTGGTTTCGATGCTTTCATGCCTAGACCTTATCATCAAATAGGTGTTCCTTTAAAGTGGTTCCATCTTTTTTTAATTTACGTTTTAGCGCGTTGCGTTCACGGTGGCTAAGGCCACCCCAGATACCGTGCTGTTCATCCATCTGTTCGGAGTACAACAGGCACTCCTTGCGTACAGGGCACTCTGGTAAACCATCTTTACCAAAGCATACGCCCTTGGATACTTCTGCTATTTTTCTATATTTAGTTTTGTCACGTGGAGGAAACCAAAGCTCGGTATCCATGCCACGACACTTAGCGTTGTGTCGCCAGCCCTCTACGTGCCCTGCGTCGTTGAACAATTATGCTCCTGAAGATTCTGGCGCATTTCCAGAAAGTCATCTTCAGTAAGCAATACATAATTACTATTGTTTAGACTGAATCCGAGGACGGGTATCCGACTATCAACGATGGCTTCGTTAACAATCTTTTCTAGTACTGCTGCCTTGACAGTTACCTGAGCTTTGCCAGTCCACTTGTGTTCTATTAACAAGTCCTTAGACCTAACATCACCCTTACGACTCCAAAACGCACCGCTGGCAGCATTACGCTTACCACCGACAAGTTTTGCCAATCGCTCCTCGTGCTTCTTAGACTCCTTCTGGCCTTTACTCTTCATCGGCTACGAACTTAGAACCTGCCCGTATGGCATCTAGTACGTCGCGCTCAAGTAGTTCCTTAAGGTCAATCTCTTCCCGTATAGCGCTAAGCATACCATCTTGTCCCATCCACTTTCTATCCCCATAGTTGTAATAGGCGCCAGTGCGCTTGATTACCTTATTAAGGATACCCATGGCCATAATCTCCTTGGCAAAATCAATCTCGCCAGCTGGAATATGCCCACCATCTGCAAAGTAGAAGTCAAAGGTAGAGACCTGGGAAGGGGCTGCTGACTTGTTCTTTAGGACTCGGACCTTAATTGACTGTCCTACACGGCGCTTTTCTTGGCCTGTACCAACCTCAATCCACTCATCTCTACGGACCTCGCAGCGGGTAAAGAAGGCGTAATCCTTGCCTAGACCACCTGGGGTAGTGCGTGGGTCTCCATACATGACGCCAATCTTTGAGCGCCACTGGTTAATAATAATTCCGATAAAGGGACGCTCCTCCTCTACAAGGGAGCGCTTAGATGCCTTGCCTACCTTACGGAAGAACTTGTTAGTAAGGAGGGCGCCGCGACCTACAGTAGATTCCTCCATCTCCTTATCGTCCTCTGCTGTAGGGACCAAGGCAGGTAGCGAATCAAGAACAATACAATCGACCGCTCTACTTTCTGTAAGTTGGATAACGGCTTCATACGCTTCCTCCATAATATTAGTTGACACTACATAAACACGTGAGGTGTCTACGCCACACATAGTTGCGTAACTATCTACCCACTGCTCAGCAGCAACCCATACAGTAGTGAAGTCTGGGTTTGCTTTTTGATTTGCTGCTACAGTCTTTAATGCAATAGCAGTCTTTCCGTTGCTGGCTTCTCCAATTAGTTCATGCCATTGGTTAGCAGGCCATCCGCCACCAAGAGACACGTCTAAGGCTAGAGAGCCTGAAGTAAAACGAGGAGGCTGTTCAATAATTTCTGAACCTAATACAACAGTTCCGTCTCCATACTTTTTATTAATGCTGGCAATAGTTTTAATTAGTTCTGCATTTTTCATTATTCAATCTTTCCGATAATGACATTTGGATTCCATCCGCCTGCCTGGACTTGTCTTGATGGTTGCGGTGCACCTGCACTTTGTTGACCTGAAACGATACCTCTACCCATGCCACTACCTGATTGAACTATTGGATATCCGCAATCGTAACATCGTTTTCTAGACTCTGGAGTAGCGCCACCATAGTTATTGCTACCACAGCCTGGACAACGCTCAGCTTGCGGTGTCATCTGCTGTGTTGGTGGATACTGTGGCTGTGGCGACTGTACATAGGTTGCTGGTTGTGGTTGTACAACACCTTGTCGTTGTGGCTGTTGAGGCGCTTGCGTACCTAACTTATTTGCCCACCAATTACTGCTCATCTAATATCCTTTTCTCCCATTCCGCTTCCTGTATTTCCCCTGGCTCAATTAAGCCAATCTCCATAGCAGAAGCGAAGGCCCCAATAATAGCGGATAAGCTAACAACTTTATATAGCACCTTCATGGTGTCTAGTTCACGCTCAATTTCTTCTTTGTCATTAGGGTTCCTTTTGACAATCTCATCTACCTGTACCCCAGTAATAACGTCGGCTGCGATATCAGCAATTGCGTGTAGGTAGGGAAGCAGGTACTCGATGTTATCTAAACGCAGGTCGCTGTCTTCACGTTCCTTTTCATCACCCTCGGCGCTAGCCTTATTAAGGCCAATGAACTCTACTACGTCGTTAGGCTCACCTAGTTCCGTATCGTATACGTACCATCTAGCGATAGTGCTTAGGGGAATATCTTTTTTAAAATACTCAATGTCATAAGGCTCTTCGCGTTTGTTAAACCACTTACGCATAAAACTCATTTTGCCTCTCCCCATCTCTGCACGACAGCAAGGTCTGCTATCAGTGGAATATCTAGTAGGTTGATGCCTTCCATAGCTTCTCTAATTGCCTCTCTAGTTTCATCAACTAAATTATCAGGAGCTATAGTCACCAACTCATCGTGAACGGTAAGGAGGAGGCTTGCACCTTCTGGTATTAACTCATGCGCTCTAATCATAGCAAGTTTCATGATGTCAGCAGCAGACCCCTGGATACGGGTATTGAACGCTTGACGCTCAGCACCAGCACGCTCACCTGGGTTCCTGCTGTTTATTTCTGGTAAGTAACGCTTACGACCTAGTACGGTGGATACAAATCCAGCCTTTCTAGTAACCCCAATAACCTTGGCTCGATAGGCGCTAACGTTCTGAAACTTTTCACTGAAGTTACTGAGTAGTCCTCTAGCCTCAGTTATAGAGCAGCCGATTGAACGGGCAATCTTGTCTGGCCCTACGCCGTAGGCCATAGAAAGAACAAGCACCTTACCTGCTGCACGGTTTACGCCCATGACGTCACCTACAGTTGTATAGATATCCCCACCTTCTAGGTAGTTCTTCTTCATAATAGGGTCGTTAGACATGGATGCAATAACACGGGGCTCAATCTGTGAGTAGTCAGCGACTACCAGCTTGTAACCTTCTGGAGCGTAGAAGAGGTTTCGGATAGCTTTACCATGCGCGGTGGCTGGGTTGGGGACGTTCTGTAGATTAGGGTTACGACTTGAGAATCTTCCTGTCTCCGCTCCGTGCTGGATGAAGTCACCGTGTACTTTACCGTTGACGAGGAGACTATCTCTATACTCGACCTTTGATTTACCGCCTGTAGTTCTAACAACTTCTCCTCCTAGGTATGGGATTACGTATGTGGTTAACAACTTATTAAGGTCTGCATACTCAAGCATTGCCTTAACAAGTGGGTCCTTATCTCTATACGGCTCAAGCGCTTCGGCTGATACGGAGTAATCCTCTACGGTTAACTCCTTACCCTCGGCTTCTTTCTTAATACCTTTACCTGTATAAATCTTTGGTTTCAACCCACGGCCCGATGGCTGTGGGGAGTACAAGAGGTACTGCTTCTCTCTGTTGGAGTTAATATTAAATACAACACCAGCAGTTCTATAGATATCTTCTCTTGCCTTTTCAATATCCGCCTCTAGTTGAACGTGTAGAGCAGACAAAGCATCCTGGTCAATAGGTGCACCAGCAAGTTTCATATCACACAGCACTCGGAGAACATCCATCTCTAATGCCATGATGTTCTCTACGCCAGCCTTTGCAATCTTTTCTTTAACAACCTTCCATAACATAAAGGTGTACTTCGCATCTAGGTAGGCGTACTTAGCAACAATGCTAAATGGGTGAACCTCTACCTGAGCACCAACACCCTTCTCCATCTCATAGCCCAACTCACGTTTTAGGCAGTCGTCAAGGCCACACTTATTCTTATTACGGTTGTCATATACAAAAGAGCCAACCATAGTGTCAAAGTATGGAGTAGCGGGAACTTGACCATCAAAGTATTTGGTGATGGAACAAAGGTCGAATACTAAGTTGTGACCAATCTTTAGCAGGTCGCTGAAGAACAGCGGACGCAGTGCAGTGAACACTTCTGCTGGATGTAACTGCTTAGGTGGTTCTGTAAAAATATGTGTGTGTAACTTTTTATTTTTTGAGTAGTCAACGTCATTAAGCTTCAGGCCTTTTTCAGCCTTCTTGGCACCTTGTCCAGTAAGCGGCTTAATAACTTCAGCCAGTTCACCATTTGGGTGACCTAAAGGGATAACATCACCGCGACCGTATGTAGCAAAACTGAGCCACATAATCTCATTAACAACGGACACGCCTCTACGTGGTCCAACAGTTTCGCAGTCAAAAGCAAAGGCATCTTGTTTCAAGTAATAGGCAACCATCTCATCGAGTTGCTCTTTAGTAGTTATTATGTTCATCGCATCCTAAAAATAAGTGAAGGCTGGGGGCTATGCACGTGTTACCCCCAGCCTAGCACTAGTGATTAAAGAAGGGAATTAGCGATTTCTTCTAGCTCTTCCCATGTGTGCTCCTTAATAATGGAGCGTGTGTAAGGCTCAATCTTTGCTACTTCAGCCTCAGCAAAAGCTGGGTCAATGCCCCAGTCCTCTGCAAGGTCGCGAGCCTTGATTGCTTGTAGGTGGTAGACAGTTTGCTGCATCTTTCCAGTGCGGCTAATAGCCCAGTAGTTCTTAGTCAAAGGTCCCTGTGGGGAGAACTCTGCTGAGTGTAGGGTCTTATAGAGACGTGGACTTGCAACCAACATCTGACGTACTACGCCTGACGGTGTGATAACTGCGATGGTGAAAGCACGCTTATCTTCAGGCTTGCTTCCGAGCTTTGTGCACAATGGGTCGTTAGGTCCAAGTGAGACGTAAGACTTCTTGCCAACAGTCTTCTGTTGTAGGAAGTGTTGCTTGTAGATAGCGAAAGGACCAGTTTGGTCAATGAACTTGATAACGGTGAACTCACCATCACTGAACTTAAACTCAGTTGGGAAGTCACCTGATGCGGTTGTCAGCTGTTCTGCTGCTGCCCAACCTGATTGAACTGCATTGCTGCTTGGTGTTGCTGGACGGTCATCAACAGCTGTTGTTGAAAACGCGTCTGTTACTGGCATGTACTCGTCGGTACGGTCGATTGCCATATGGCATTTCTCCTTAGTTTCGTTTGATTCATAGATTAAGCTCGGCGGACTTTATGTTCTGCCAAGCCTCAGCGATTGCGTTAGTCAATTGCTGGTTAGGCCATTGTATCCTAGTTTTATCTAGGAGTCCAGCCTTTCCAAACAGCTCTACTATCGCATCGATTTGAGCACGTGAGTATAACCTACGTCCTCTCATCTTTTCGCCATTTTTTGTTTCTTTATCAGATAAACGATATGGAGCCTGAGGTATGTACTCTTGTTTAATCCAGTAACGGATTGTTACAAGTGGTCTACCTAGTGCCTGTGCCAAAGCGCCTACCTGATAAAACTCGTGTAGTTCTCCAGAAGGAAGTTTTCTAAACACAGCGTTGGATGTCCAGTCGGAATCATCTTTTACTGCGCGTTTGTTTTTTGGTTTGGTCTCTCTACGCTTTTTCTTACTACCTGGATAGTAAGTATCTAGGTCAGAGAATAGGTTATCAATCTCGTCCACTACTCTTACCTACAATAAATGCGTAAGAAACTTTTGGTGGGAACATAGTATCGATATCTTCTTCAGTAAGGTGCCCGTTATAGAACGCAGCCATAATTGCTGACTCATCTAATGTTGGAACCATCTTGATGCACGTATCTTTAATACCCTTTTTACTAAGGATAATCTCTGCTGCATTGATATCAAGGTTTTTAGTTACGCGCTTCTGTTTCATAATCTGTTCTGCATCTTCTACTGCAAGAACGATATGTCCGCGCTCATCTTCAGTACCGAACTCGTCGATACTTTCTGTTAATCTTTTTTTAATCTCTGCTTGACGCTTTGTAAGCAGGTCGACATTATCTTTCAACGCCTTAAACTGGCGTATGTCTTCTTTGATGGCATCTGTGTTCATAAGTTTCCTAACGTTTAGCTGTTAGGTAGAACTTAATGGATGACTAGACGGCTGTCAAGTTACTTTGCGTTATTAGCCTTTACGCCACGGTATCCAGTTTTTTTCTTATTCATAGAGCCTGGCTTCTTGTAACCTGAGCCGTTTGGCGCAGCTGCTTGACGCTGAGCTAGCGCCTTAGCAATCTTATCTAGGTGCTTTCCCATTTAATTATCTACTTTAATATAATCTTCAAGGGCTTCGATAATAATGCTGGTCACTGTAACCTTTTCAGCTGCAGCTTTCTTCTGGACCGCTGTCCACAGCTGGTCTGATACGCGGATAGTACGCGTAGGAGTCTTAGGTGAGTTAGGCATCCTATAAGTGTACATGCCCAACGATTATCGTTGGGTGTAAAGCTCCCCCCCATGGATTCGAACCACAATTAGAGCATCCAGAGTGCTCTGTCCTACCGTTAGACGAGAGGGGAATGGAGCGGTTGACGAGGCTCGAACTCGCGACCTGCACCTTGGCAAGGTGCCGCTCTACCAACTGAGCTACAACCGCATCGCTGCCCCACCTGGACTCGAACCAGGGACACTCGCATTAACAGTGCGATGCTCTGCCAACTGAGCTATGGGGCATTAAACGTTGGCGTTCGTCAGGTAGGACCTGAGGCTGTCAACGGTCATGGATATCTTATCACCATCTTCAATACCCTCGCCATCGATGATGGCGTTGGCTACAGAGGACTTCTGTTGAAGCATCTCGTGTTGGCGCTCTTCAATAGAGCCAGCGATAATCAAATCCTGAATTACGATTGAGGGCCAGGTAGAGGATGCTCTTTGGATGCGGCCATTCCTTTGCGTCGCACTGCCTGAAGACCAAGGGAGGTCATAATTGATAAGCAGATTAGCAGCAGGAAGGTCCACACCGTAGCCCCCAGCGTCAGAACTAATAAGTACGCGTACATCGGGATTAGTATTGAAGTCAATTTTGTTACGTTCTTTAGTTTTAGCATCTAACCTCCCAGAGTACTTGCGACAAATTTCAGGGCCTAAAGCTTCTTCAACCATATCTAACATATCAACATAGGTAGCAAATATAACAACCTTGTTATCGTCGCTTTGGTCTAAGAACTCTTTAACATATTGTGTTAGGTAATCTAATTTAGGGGAGCGGTTGCACCCATCTAGCGCACCAGTATCTACGAGCTCTGCAATGTATGAAGAGCCCTCGCCACTCATCAGTTTAAACTTTGTAGCACTAGTCTTTAACAGGTCTGGGTGAGAGCACAGCATCTTGAGTGCACCAATCTTGGACATGATGCGACCGCGCATCTCATCCTCAGGACCACCACGACGAGACTCCATACCGTAGTGAGCCATGATGTTGAAGTTAGAACCAAAAAGCTCGTGTGCCTCATCGAGGTCAGATAGCAAGTCTTGACCTATGCGTGTGTATAACTTGGATGATGCCCTATCAAAAACAATATGCATAGGGTCTTTGTGAATTGTATCTGGAAGATAAGGTGCAACGTCTGGGTCTTTCTGTGCCTTACGTACAGAAGCTTCCTTCATCTTAGTGTGAAGGGTAGATAGGTTGCGGTAGTACTGGGGCGCTCCCCAAGAGTTTCTTACGATAAAAGCAGCGTCAAAGATATCAAACCGACCAAGTACGCTGGCGTCAACGAACTGCATAATGCTATACAGCTCTTCAGGCTTGCCATTTTCAATCGGAGTACCAGTGAGTGCAAATCTATATGGCGCATTGATTAACTTCTTTACTGCTCGGGAACGTTTGGACTTGAAGGACTTAATGGCTGTGGCTTCATCGAGGACGACGAATCCTCTTGGTAGGTCTTTGATGGTATCCCAGTCGTTAACAACCTGCTCGTAGTTAAGAATGATGTAATCAATCCCCGTATTCCGCCAGTCCATAGCTTCGGCGTACTGTTCTGCTCGCTTCTTTGGCGTTCCATCAATGACCAAAGGTTTAGAAGTTCCACCTGTAAATTTCTCAATCTGCCCAGCCCATTGGTATTTCAATGAGGATAGACAAATTATAAGACCAGGCTCTTTTACTTTCTTGGTATCCATCAGCCTTTCTATAGCGGCGATGGTTAGTACAGTTTTACCTAAGCCCAAATCGTAGGCAACCAAAACCCTACCGCGCTCGCACATCTTGTCGACGGCTTCAGGTTGGTAGGGTAGAAGGGTGCCTGTAAAGGTCAAGCGTCTCTCCTCCAGTGGAGGTAAGAGCGAATGTAAACAATCCCGTAGGCAACAGCGGCAACAATAAACCCATATTGGTCTGTTACTAAAGCGTAGACAATCCAAAGACACTCATTGAGACAGAGGATTAACCATCCCCAGATAGTCTTTCTACCTACAAAGAAAATACCAGTTACGCCAATTGTGGCTAATATCCAAGACCAATACTGCATCATACGTAAGCTCTCATCCGTGTACTAATTAAGACCTGTAGGTCCTCAAGCGTACCATTGTTGAGAAATATCTGGTCAACGCTTTCGCCGTCCATTGCAGACTCTGACTCATGTGAGTTTACTGCGCTAATGCCAGTTCGCTTTATGCGCCAAATCTGAGCGTTGTCATACTCACGGATGGCCTTAGCTTCGTTTGGAAACCTGACGTCGGTAATAACGTAGTTTCCCTCAGGGTTAACCTGACGAAGCGCTTGTTGTACCCAGAACATATCTCCAAAGGTTTTACGGGCACCAACACCTAGGTCTTGAAGAAGGCGTCTAGCTTCGGGATAGTCAACCTTAACTCTGTCCCACCCGTATACGTCAACCAACCCCTGAACTCTGTAGCCTTCTTTGAGCATAGGATTAGTGGCGTACAACAGGTCACGTATGGGGTCAGCAAAAGCGACTCGTTGGTACCCGTAATTCTCTACCAGTATGTTAGCTACGGAATCTTTACCTGCTTGTGCGTAGCCTGTTAATCCAATAATCATCCGTGCTCCTCTGGGCAACACTCTTTGCATGCCCTAATTAAAGTGGGTGAACCTCTTAATGCTTCCCAATGGTCTGCAGTAGGCTTATCACAGAACGAGCAGTACTTAGCACGCTCTTTGTTATCTGCTGCGACCTTTTCTAGATAATCGCGCAGAGGACCTGCATCCATCCACTTAGCACTGCTGCTCATGGCATGAATCCTAGTATGTGTCTAGCGTTTTGCAAACCCCACTCTATTTCCTTACGCGACATACCGCCCACGTCTTTTTGGTCAGTCTGTGCGTAATTAAAAAACCAAGACGATAGTCCGATATCCATGGCTTTAAACCTTAAATCCTCTGTACAAGCCCGACCAGCATCATCATTATCTAACGCAAAGATAGGTCTGGTTGCCCCTCTAATCATGCTCCACTGAGTATCAGAGACAGCGCAACCATAGGTAGCAACACCACCCTGGATGCCGACCGACGCTAAACGGATAACGTCTAGCGGAGACTCGAGGATAATCATGTCTCCACCTTTGTAGTGCTCGTATCCAAATAGGGCTTCGCTCTTCTTAACACCTGTTGTGTTTTTAAAGTACCGAGTCTTCTGACCCTTCTCTTGCCAACCCAACAACTTGTTAGTCATAGGGTCTCGTATAGGGATAATCCAGTTGCCTTGGTTAGAGTTCCATTTAACACCGTACTTAGCTACTGCCTCAGGTAATAAACCTCTACTCAAAGAAATGTCTTGGGGTACCTCTTTGAAAGCGTGAAGCATTGACTCATGTATTGGGGCGTACTCTTCCTTCTTAGGTTTATCGCCTTCAATAAGCTGTTTGATACGGGCGGTAAGCCTGTCAACAGTTAAATCTATATCTGTTATAGCATCAGTGCTACCACCTAAGTATCTAACTAAAGTTTGTAGGCCACCTTTCCAGTGACAAGAAAAACAAATAAATAAACCATTCTCACCATTAATCCAAAATGATGGGTTATTGTCTTCTTTTCCTGTACGTTCCTTGTGAGCAGGGCAGTGCAGTTGTATCTCGCTGTTTCTTATTGATACAACCTTTAGACCTAGAACTTCTAGAGTGTCCTCAATGCTAGATGTCATTTGAGTCAATCTCCCTAAAGGTACCTGTGCTCCAATCCCAGATAAGCGATATCTCCATACGTCCAGAGTTACGGCTTTCTAGCACCTTCAAGATACGAGTGTCGTCTACGTTTTCGTCTTCACGCTGTAGACCAAAGATAACGTCAGCATCCTGATGGAAGGAAGATGAATAACCGATTGAGTCAGCAGTTACTTGACCCTTACGCATCTTCCAGTTAAGTACCTGAGTTGTAATAACTACAGGAACTTTGTACTTCTGTGCCATGCGCTTTAGGGAACGAGTGATATTAGTAATGGCCTGCGGAGTATTGGCTTCACCAGTCTGCTCATCAATCATCAAGTACACACCGTCGATAAATACAATCTCTGGGTGCAACACTGATAACTTGCTAGAAATACCAGAGACTGTTGAACCATTAGCGGAGTCAACCAACCAAAACGGTTTACGCATGTTCTCCATAGAACGTAGCTTTGCTTGGTATCTTGCTTCTTCTTCTTGGTCAAGCAAACCATTGATAAGACGTGTGTGAGAGATGCGTGCTCGCATAGCATCGTAACGAGTCTGCTGTTCGTGGTTACTCATTTCAAATGACTGGAACATAACAGACTTATCTTGTAGGTGAACGTTCTGTGCAAACTGTAATGCAACTGTTGACTTACCAGTTTTAGGTGGAGCAACAATCACAATTAACTGACCAGGTTGTAGACCACCAGTAACTTGGTCAACGCTAGGGAACCCCGTTGCTGTTCCAAGTAAACCTGGGTTGTTCTTACGGAAGGTGTACTCATCCCAACGCTTCTGTGGTTCATCAATAAGGTTTACATCGCTGGTCTTACCTAGGCCGTCCTCTTCTAAACCGATGATGCCAGCCTGAACTATACGCAGTCCCTCTTCGTGGTCTTTAGTAGCACCAAATGTAGTAGCTGCAGACTCAATCATCTTTAAGAATGAAGAGGAACGTCGTGCAGCAACAACGCTGTCAATTAAATACTCTAGGGCGTCAGGAGACTCATGCTGTTTCCATGATGGGAAGTTCTGCGTTACTACATCAAGGCTTGGGCACTCTGCATACTTAGAAAAATGGTCGCGTACAAAAACCCATACACGTCTTACTTCACCATCTACAAACCATGCGTCTTTAACACCACGGTCAAATAATGGGGCGAGGTCGCGGCTCTCTAATACTTTACTTAATAGTCGTAGTTCGTTGTTCATTGTAAGTCAGCGAATGTCCTTCCCCAGTGTCCGTAACGTAGGAGGCGAGAGTCTACATCAACAACGCCAACTACTTCAGGTCGATAGGGAAGTTCGCTGAGCAAGTGTTTGTCCGATTCATACGCCGTGTAGTATCTAAATGGGTTAGTACCCATGTTGTCAAGTGCATCCATAGTTTCAGATAACGTATCGTTATCATATTCAAATGATACTAATTCAAGCGTGAAACCTGCCCTAGTTGTAAAAACATACAAATAGGACAAAGCATCACGTTTAAACTTTTTATTTACTTTTACGGATGGGATTACTAAAAGCTTACGCTTTACTGTCATCTCCACATCCATAATAATGTCTGTGGTAACTAATATCCTTCTGGGGAGTTCGTTACTGATATCCCCATTCTTCATTAAAAGACTTCTATCTTACCGAAGTTTATTACAAACTCCCTGAAGGCTTCTTTTGATGAACGGGCATTACTGATGTCATCTTTAGACGCACGACTAGAAAACTCTAGTGGGTAGTTGTCGCCACCGTTTGCTTTGATACGTGCGCTTACAAACTTAACATGCTTACAGGTGCTACGACCTTGATAACCAGGGCAGGTGCAGTACAACTTGTTGTTGTCGTCTACTGATACTTCATAGATACCAGGACCAGGCGACTGTGTTTGACTAAGAAACACTTGTACTAGTTTAGTTTCCATTACCTTGCTCATTCTCGTAGGTCTCCTTTGTTAGTAACCATAGGCAAATACATAAACGCTTCCTTAGCAAAACTTTCAGTAGCATCTCCGTAAAGACTACCCCAGTCGTCAAGACTGACGTTAGTGGTTACTATGGTTGGCAGTCCAAGGTTGAACCGTGTACGTAGTACATGATGCAGAACGTTCTTCTGCCACCCACTTAGGCTGGCGTGCTCCTTACCTACATCGTCAATCACTAGGACTCTGACGTTATAGGAGTCGTGCGCTTCACCTAAGAGACCATAGTAGAGGACCTCCTCCCAGTCTGTCGGGCTATCCATCATCTGACCTGATAATGCAAGCAGGTCATTGAAGGTCATAAAGTAGCAAGGACGGATAAGTGTTAGGCCGTCCTCTACATCAAAGGCAGACGGAGGGGAAAGCCGCATGATATCTTGGATGGTTGCAACAGCCACCGTTGATTTACCACGTCCTGGCTTACCTGCAAGCATCAATCCTTTGCCACAGTGCCTGCTACCAGAGGCTCTTACATTAACGCCTTGGTCTAGCAAACTAATCCAACCACGTATCTGTTCGATGTCTTCGGGGTCAGTATCAACGCAGTCATCTAGTGTCCAACCAAGTCGTGCTTTAGGGATGTTGGAAGATTTAATCCACATCTTGCGACGAACTTTTTGCTCTTCTACTTTGTACATTAGTTCAACCCTAACAGCTTTCGGTTCTTTGCTCGTGCAATGGCAACAGCATCTAGGTCTTCTTCCTTTACAGAGCGCTTGGCTTCGCCAACCTTTGACGGAGCCCAGTTGATAAAGCCCCAGAAGATTTCTTCTGGGTTATATAACTTAGTCTTATCAAACTTTTTTGTCGATATGTAAGCATCAATAAGATACTTATCAATCTCGCCGTTGGTGTCGTTGTCTATACGGAACAGGTCCATAGCCTTAACCAACTTAGGTCGTTGGGATAACGCTACATCCTCCACGTTCCAAATCTGTTTTACCTGTTCGGCAAAGTGGTTAACAACATCGGCAGGCGACCAGTCAACTACAGCACGACTGGCGCGGATGCGCTGGCGGTTCTTGTAGTGTGCCTCTGACTGCTCTTTGCGCTCCTGCTTCTTGCGCTCCTTGTCTTTCCGCATCTCATCAGCTAAATCATCTGGGTCTATTGGCGTTGAGCCTAGGCTCATGATTCCTCCTATTTTTTCGTTTCCGTCTAGTGCGGAACTCTGTTCCGCACCTTGGTTAACTGAATAAGGATATAAGCCATACTGCTCACTGCTATATGGAATATCTGCTTTATAGGTATCTGCTATATCGCTATTCAGTGATATGGAGATTCGGGTTTTACCGTTCGGTAAAACCCTTAACGGTTTCTTACCAGTCATCCAGTTATGGGCATACTCTACGCCCTCTGGGGTCATCTCCACTTTGTACCAGAATGTCCCTTTTGCCGTTTTTCCGTTAGAAAGCCGTACGAGGCCAATAGAGGCTAGTTCTGCCAGGGCAGAATCAATCTGCCCACGACCTACCTCAAAGTCCCTAGAAAGGCCTTTAACGCCCTCTGGAGCCCCATAAACGGCTATATGTAGGAGTACAGCTAAGGTCTTAGGGTTTAGGGCCACTCTGGGCCTTCCACTCCTCGATGAATACCTTGGCGAAGACCCGAGCTATCGCTTCGATTCCCGCATAGATATCTTCAATGTCTTCGTCGTCTTCGTACTCTTCGTCGTCGTCTTCTTCGGTGGCTTCTTCCTCGTCGACTTCTTCTTCCTCCTCATCGGTCTCCTCGCTTTCTGTGACCATCTCAGCTTGGGGGAATAGGGTTGGCTCTGGCTCCTTAAGAGTTTCAGATGGTGTTATCTCTGACAGCCCGTTAATCAAGTCATAGCAAGGGATGCCCGCCTTCTTACAAGATGCCAATACTGCAAGCGATGCTTCATCCCCGTCATCCCAAAGAAGGAACGCAGATGTGTCCGCGCCAGCAACTATCTCTACAGATTTTTTAATTGGCTCATCATCATGAACTACTGATGCGGCAGGCATGTTGCCTAAGTCAGCGTCTGGCTTTGCAACCAGAACTATCTCTTTGTTTTTATCTTTAGCAAACTGTGCAACAAATACCTGTGATGGTGTTGCCATTTTTTCAATAGCGATTACAACAGTTCCGCCATCGCCTTTTGCGTAGTAATGGTCTTCCATTAACGCTTCAACGTTTTGTCTACTGGTGGCTCCTTTACCAGCCACTAGAACATAATATTTGCTCATAGGACCTCCTTAGGTCCCTTGTACCCTATCACTAATCTCTGGCAGTGTTAACAACTGCTGGCCTGTAGGTGGACACTCGCTCAACTATGGCAAGGAGGGCAGCGCCTAGGAAAGCTCCAGCGACTGTCCACAGGATGAACTGTTTAGTAGTTGAAATTTCAACTAAATACACGGCTACGCCTGCAAATATAATTGAAAGTACAGCATTAATTACGGAAGTAGGTATAAAAATACTTAATACGTCTACTAGATTCCGCACTGTAGCTAGGAAGAACCCAGTAAAACAACCAACGAGTATTAGCTCCAACATGGGAGCATCATACTACGTCTTTGGCTGAGCTAGGTATAGGGCGTAGGTAGAGCCGCTAACAAGCCACTCGTCTAAGGCACCCTTTGCAAGGCGGTCAGAGATAGCGACGCGGTTTCTGTAGTAGTGGCTGCGGGCTAGGTTAGGGGTCTGGCCTTCCCAGAACAGTTCAGCAGTAGAACCAAAGCCCTGGCTCCCATCAAAGTACTGGAGTACAAACGGACTGTTTTCAAACAAGGCGTTGTCCAATGCGATTGAGTCATTGGCTGCCCCATTAGTCCAGATAACAGACACGCTTGCATAGGCGGCGTTCTCAGGGGCTACCGAGGTTGCATTGATTCTTGACCACTCCGTAGAACTACTAATTGTTACAAGGTCAGCCAAATTACTAGAGATGGCGGTCTTAGTGCTGTCATACCAATAGATAACTGGTCGCACAGTTGGGGCAGCAGTTCCAGTAACTCGTCTTACATACACACTAAAAGTGTAGTTAGTAGATGGGTAATGAATATCCATGTAGGCTGCAGAAGATGACGCAGCATTAATTTCTGTGTTTCCAGTTGCAGGCTTAGTTACTAAGCAAGAGTTTCCAGACTTAGCGATAGTTCCCGCATCAGCGGTGAACGCCACGGTTGCGCTTGGGCTAACGGTGTAGCTGACTGTAAAGTCGGTAACTGCAGTAATTGTATTTACTCCGTTATATGCAGCAGGCAAACCTGCTACTACAACAATATCGTTAGCTTTATACGCATGAACTGTTGATAGAGAGATTTCTGCTGTTGTACCCGTCTGTTGATAACCTTCAATGATTAACAGGTCATCAATAGGGTCAGTTTGAGCGTTTGAGGCTGTTGGTGTTCCGTTTGTAAAACCCCAAGGTGCAAAGCTGTTTGCACTATTAAAGGTTGGGTTTTTAATTTCGTTAATGCGGCTAGCCTTCATAGTAATATGTACTTGACGAGCCTCATCAAAATCTGTAACAGCTCCAGCTTTTTCAAACTGTGCTGCATCAAAGTAGTGACGCTCACCGCTTGCGGCGTTGGCTACGCTAGAGATAGAGATAGTAGGGGCTGCGTAGTAAGACTCCTGCACGCGGTTAACGGTGGCTAGGAAGCCAGAGCCTGTTGCGCTACCGATGGAAGCTTTATCAAAAGAGAAGATGGTTGTTGTATCTGAGCCTTTACCACCATTTGTAATAGATAGAGATGACACTGACCCACCAGAGATAGCAATGTTTGCTCTTGGTGCAATAGTAAATGCTTTGCCACTAACTCTAGTTAGTGGAACGTTTGTATAAACGCCATCTGCGTACCCAGTTCCTGCGGTAGCAAAGAATGGGTTTAGAGTGATATTACAAGGACCTGCTGCAGTTACAACCGCTCTTGTTGAAAAGGCACCAGTTGCATTTGTTACAGGGTTACCTGTAGTAGTTGACATAAATGTTCCAAAACGGTCATACCAACTGATGCCCGCTGTAAGGCTTCGAGCAGTCGAGAGTGCCGCGGTATAGATGCTAAATGTGTAAGTATCTCCAGAGTTAATAGGGATTCCTAAAGTTTTTGGCGAGGCGCTTCCGCAAGATAACGTGACAACCTGAGGCGATGCTGTTGAGTTTGCTACAGATAAAACTCCACCTTGTTTATTTGGGTAAAGCGCGGGGGCAGTCGGTTCTGAGTATGGGGTTGGGTACGGAGTAACCTTTGGGTAAGCGTCTGCTTCTTTGTTAAAGGCATCTACCAAAGCAACATCTGGGCTAGAAACAATAACTTCAATGTAACTAAGTGGGTCAATTCCAGTGATAGATACAGGAGAGCTAGAGTTATATGCAGGGGATTTAAATCCACTGATAGTAATCTTGTCGCCAATCTTATAACCGTTAGCGCCAACAATCATACGAAGGTTGTTGTTATTAGTCTGATACTTGGTAACAGACTTAACCCCCATTTGAGATAGAGAGGCTGTGTTGTCTGGGGTTGTCCAGTGTCCAACGCCCTCTTCAAATGAGGAGTCGTTGTAATCCAACATTAAGTTATGACTTACCTGCAATCCATCAACTGTTGGATTAGGTGTTCCAGCAACTGGTGCTGGACATGCCCATCCTGTAAATCCTTTTATATATTCCCGTAGACCTTGGGCTGAGCCTTTTTCTTTTGTTAGCTGAACAGAGTCTCTTACAAGGATACGCGACTGTTGAAACCCAATTTCTGGTTCATACCTAAGACCAAACTGATTTAACAAAAGTGGGATAGAGCTGGCTGTAACTCTTTCAAAGTTATAGCGGTCTGTAATAATTTCTGCTAGTGCTCTTGTGTGGTCTAGCTCGTAAGCAAATAGGGATAGGAAGTTACGCAAATCATTATTGTCTGTAGCTTCTGACGCTATATAAGGGGTTGTTAACTTATAAACCTGTGGAAGATAGTTGTACATCTTGTCAGCGGTGCCGTAGTCTTTCACGGACATACCAGACATTCGTCCAGCTAATACCCAAGTGAGCTGTACAGAGTCAAATACAAATATAGAGTAGAAGTAAACTTTTGAGTCTGCATTTATAAGAGAGGTCTTATCTATGTAGAACTGTGGGTCTGCTCGTCTTGTGGTTTCAAAGACTTTATCACCATCAGTTACGTTTACAGGAAATCCGTATGGGCTTCTTACTAAACGCAACTTAACCCATGCACCCACTGGGCTTGTCCAAAATAGAGTTAACTGGTTGTACCCAGAGGACAGCGCAAAAACAGGGTTAGCATCGTAATTAAGTGCGTTGTCGCTTCCGTAGTAACTTAACGGAAAACTGGACGCGCTATAGTAATCAAGACCATACCGTGCCATTAACTAATTCCTCCGCTTGTTGTCAGGTCAATTCCTGCCACAGTTGTTACGCCAGCAACTCTGGTTACTTCTAGCTGAGGAAGCTCGTTATCTAAACAGATAATATCTTTTACAGCTAACAAAGCAACCTTTCCAACAGGTGATACGGCAGCTGTAGAAACGTTTGTACTAATTACAGAGTAACTAAATGTAGTAGGTGCTACAGCTGTAACAACAAAAGCGCCATCAAAAGGAGCATTAACACCGCTTACCAACACAGTCTCTCCAACTTGGAGGTTGTGAGTTGCTGTAGTTGTAAGCGTGGCTACGCTATTTGATAGAACCTTGTTATTGATGCTCCATACCTTATCTTCGTCTTTTCTAATCATCTTGCTCATAGAGACGCGGGCAACCCCGTCTACCTCTCTAATGACGCTTAGTACGTCGGCTGTAGTGATGCGGTCATTAAAAGATACGTTATCAAAATCAAACAGTTCAGTAATAGCTTCTCTAATTGATGCTGTTACTTGTTCCGTTCTAAACTGTGGTAATACTACACAGTCTAACTTAAGTCTTACGTCTACATAAGCAGGTGGTTGAAGTGTGATTGAGGTTCCTGGAGGAGTCTTGTCCTCAAAGAACGTACCAATATCAGCTGCTAGGTTGTTGAAGATGTCAGATGCGGTTTGTCCATCTGACTGTAAACCAGAGTCACCAAACGGTGCAATGTAAATAGTTACACTGCTGTACACATCTGAAATAGAGTTAGCTTTGGCTACACCTGGCACTTGAATAGCGATGTTAGAGTAATCAGATAGTGAGACAGCACGGCTAAGTGCTCTCACACTCTTAGGGGCGTTGATACGAATAGAGTCTGTTGTCTCTGGGTCAGCTCCGCCTGTAGCAGCCCCAGAAGTTTCTCCAACGTCTTGGTTGTTTACAGAAAGGCCGATTGTTGCATTTGTTTTAACAAACTTAATAGTATTAGCTGCAACGTTACCTAGCTTTCCCCCACCAATACGATAGGTAGCTTTAATAGTTGCCTGGTTTGCTGGGATACGCCCGCTGATGCCATCGCCAAACTGAACATACGTTGTGCCTTCAGCATCTGTGTAGGTTGTAAACACTGGGTCGTAATCTTGGTAGTCAATTAAGAATGGAACATAAGAGTACTTAACTCCAGATATATCTATCTCAATGCTTCCACCAATAACTGGGGAGTCTGGTATTGGATAGAACTGATTGGCTGCACCATTAGATACCCCTAGTTCTCCATCTGTAGGGCGTGTGATTGGGTCATACCCAAGTGTTTCTCCCTGAGTTGCTGTAACTGTAATAGAACCATTAGTTGTTCCTACCTTTGCAGGCACAGTAACCGCACTGTCAGTTTCAAAAATAATCTGGGTTGTTGAACCGCTGTTTACAATGGTAGTTGAAACCTGAGTTCTTTTTGGTACTGTGATAGTGCTTCCAGTTGAGTTCTGGAAGGTCAGCGTAACCTTTGCAGCCGTAGATTCTGTAGGTGTGTACCCAAGAAGTCTTGCAATTTTTAAAACGTTATCTCTTTGGCTGGAGGTAGTAATAAAGGCCTCGTTCAAAGAGCGGTCGATATAGTAATTAAGCTGGTCACCCATATATGCAAACAATTCAATTAAGGTCATGCCAAAGTCTGCGGGGTCGCGGTTAGTCCAGTTGGGTGCAAAGTACGGGATGAGAGCTGCCATCTCTTCTTTGAGAGATAGGTAGTCACGAGAGGTGTAATCTACTTGCGGAACATAGTTTTCATTTGCCATTATCGGACCTCCTGTAGTACCTCTCCAGCTCTGGAGAACGTCTTAGTCTTTATGCTTAAAGACTCTGTTAATGTCTGTTGGGACTTTTTGTATCTAACCTCTAGCTCTAGTGTCCCTTCCCCATCTACGTTTGGTAGAACCTCGATAAACTCTAGGTAAGGAAAGAACTCTGTAAAGCATGCGGCTACTGCCTCAGTTGCAATTGCTATGGCAGTATTTTCGTCTTCAAACATGGTTTCATAGATTGCGCTACCAAAGCTTGGTCGCATGACTCGTTCGCCTGGGCGGCTCATGATTGCTAACACAAGTCTATCTTGGATAATCTTTGCCTCATCTGTTGTATAGGAGACTTCTCCCGCAGAGTTAAAAGAAAAAGGTAGAGCTATAGCTCGTTGTGTCATAGTTCAACTCCCATCCATACTGGAAAATTAGGGTCTCCGCCCTCAAACATAACCCAGACCTTTTGACCTAGCTTAGGTACTAGTCTATGCGGTGTATGCTCAGGTGTCAGGTTTGTCTCCTGGTCATCATTCCATTTGTTGTCTGTATCGGCGGCTGTCTCATGCTCATGGTCAAGACTTAAACTGTTGCCTGTGTGGTTATTAGTATGTGCAAGAGTAAACTGAACAGTATGCGTATGTGAGCCAAAGGTGGATACTGTAGCTCCTCCCGTGTTTCCATTTATTGAGTGGTCAGCGTGAGCATTGAGCAGGGCGGCTACCTCAGCAGCTAAGTGTTTTTTATGGTCGGGATGATTGCTGTTAGAGGTAACAGGTAGGCATGCTCTAGCCCAACCAGTCTCTGATTGACCTAGTACCTGAGGTACCTGTAAACGGATACGGTTGTCATTTTGGTCGTCCTCTACGTCTACGCATATGCCTAGGTAAAGTCCATAGAATCTTTTCTCGTCTATCATAGAGCGGCCCTGCTCCTTACCCTGTTAGCCACGGTAGGTGACTTAATCTTTTTAGGAGTAAAGGTTACCCTAGTTGTTTTTTTATCAGCAACCCAGGTAGACGGTTGTTTAACTTTTGCAGTAACTTTTTGTCTGTTACCAATCTTTCCAAAGCTTCCCTTGTTTTGATTGCTACTTCTACGGGCTGAGCTTTTTATGAGAGGCTTGCTAGTTTTTGGTTTACCAGAGGCTACGCCAGGTTTAATTAGTCTTTTTGGGATTCCAGGTACTGCAATTTCTATTCCAGCTACCCCATTTACAGAGCCTAAAGAGTCAGTTCCTACAACAATATTAGTAACGTAAGTAGGTACGTTTCTTTCGGTTTCAACCATTACATGTTCCGCAGACAGTACAGTCCAATAGCCAGAGTATGTAGGACCTAGCCCAGATAGATAAACTGGCATATTAGGTCTAAGGGTTGGGTCACCAATTACACTAGCTGTTCCTCTATATGGGAACGAGTTTCTAGCCTCAGCCGCGTCTGCTTCGTAGGTTGCAATCTCTGCATTAGGGGCTACAACTAAAGAGTTAAAACGGTCAAAGAACTCGTCTTGACGTTTTGCCTTTGTAGTCTTATTTCTCTTTTGCTTGGTCTGAGCCATAGCAGCTTTAGAGAATCTGTCTACACCACTAATAGCTACAGCAGACTTCATCTCTCCGTCATACTCTATTGACTCTCCAATAGATGGCTGAAATGAGTACAACGTAGAGCCAGTAACATCGCTGGCATCTTTCATTACAAATACCTTAGCGGTGTCCTTGTATAACTCATAGTCGTTAAGGATGGGCTCAAAGTAGATGTCAGTGTTTTCCCCGCGCAGGGTGTAACCAATCTGCTTTGCCAAACGAACAGCAAGCTGCCAGTCGGTGTATCCCGCTTGGGATACCATTTCGTAAACTCTAGGGTGCGGCTTTCCAATAAAACGTAGACTGTGTTTAATACAGATTTCTTTTATTACTTGGTCTGCCGTACAGTCTCTGTAAGTTGTCTGGGACGCCTGCTTAAGAGGAAACGAGCCTCCTATGCATACAACTTCTGTAAACATCTTTCCTGGGGTAGCAGAAGGTGTGATGTGGTGAATGTAGCCGAAGAAGTTTCTAGGTGTAGTGTTTGCTGACATAGTAACTTCAATAGGAGTGCCTGGTCTAATCGACTCGTAATTAGGGTTCCAATCTTTAAACGTTAAAATTAAAAGCTCATGCTCATATGTTTTTTGCATGAGCACAGCCTTATACACGGCTCTAGGACCTTCAGGCGCATCTGGAAAAGAAACACTTATAAATTTAAACACGTGGAATCCTAAGCACTGTTCCAGCTGGAATATTAAGGATGTCTTTAATTTCAGGGTTATGGTCTAATATAATCCACCACATGCTGGAGCGGTTATAGTACTTATTACCTAGCTGGTCTAGTCGCTCCCCCTCTTTAAAGGTATGCTCATAGTAGCTAAGGGTCCCAATGTCAGGGAAGTTGTAGAACACAATCGGGTTCTCATCCCCATTAGGGACTGTAGAAACAAAGTCAATAAAAGATGGCTCGTACCTAGAACCTAGATAAATAGTCATGGCTACTCCTAAACCACTGTGGAGCCAGCAAAGGCGTCACAGCTAAACGAGACGGTTGTGCGTAAAGGAATCATATCTTCTGTAAAGAAGGTGTGATTAATAGACATATTTGTTATCCACCCAACAAAAGATAGCTGCTGTTGAGCGTTAGGTCCGAACCTAAAGCCCAATAGGCTAGGGGATAGGAATCCAATGTTTGCTGTCTTTTTAAGCATCAGTGTTGCCCACTCACCAGAGCCTTGGTTAGCTCCGTTTCCATTTAGAGCCTTAAACAGATACTCAAGGTCAGCCATTGTTCCAAACTTCATTAGGTCATTAATCTTTTGTAAATTTACAGTCCCCAGTCCAGACGGGTAGTAGTCCACAGCATTACTTGGTATCTTGGAGTACTTACTCTCTCTAACCTGTGGACTGTTTGCATTTACCTCTACAGCCTTTGGATGGTTCATTGAGTTTGCATATGTATTTCCAGCCATAGACCTTAACGCTGCAAAGTCATTTACACGGTCTAACATAATCTGGAATTGGTATGTTTCTTGTCCAGGGAAAGCACCTGCAACTGAACGGAAACGGTCAGCTGATGATGGGGTAACATCCATGTTTCTTGAAATAGAGGACGAGATAGTTTCTGGGTTCCATAGGAATTGAAAGCCGTAGTTGTAGTTGTTTTCTTTTCCAGAGCCTTGTTTTAATATCTCATTTTTTAAGTCTGCTGCGCTTGTTTTTGCTTGTAGCTGGGCTGCAGATGTAATTACTGTTGCGCCGTTTTCTTCTTTGGTAGCAGAGATATCGCTTCCGTTACTCCAGTGCCAAATAACACCTCTACGTAGTCTATGGAAATCACCTTCGTGGTTATTTTGTGAAGCGTTTGCAACATTTACTTTACCGTTATTCCCGCCATCTACGCTGTGAGGTCTTACAGGAAGGCTCCACTTATGTGGCGGTAGGTTGTAATCATAGTTTCTTGGTGGAAATGACTTAGTACTCTTATTGTCTGGAGGGGTACTCCCCACCAGATTGTTGTAATCTTTTATCGCTGAGTTTTCCAAAGCTTTTCCAATAAGGGTTAGACCTAACCCAACACCTAGTCCAGGTAATCCACCAACTCTTACTATTTTGCCTGCTCTAGATAAAGCAACACCTACCGCTTGACGGTTGAGACCAGAGCCAACTACCGTTGAGGCCGCAGCAGCTGCAGCAGCTGTAGGGGCCGCTGATGATGCAATGCTTCCAGCAGTTGTTGATACTACGCTAGCTGTAGCTAGGTTGTTAATTCTTTTTAAAGCGTCAGCTTTTTTTACTGTTTCTTTTTTTACAGCAGCTTTCTTTTTTTGAAGTAAGCCTGGAGGAACTATGAATGGCATTAGTTTTTAGCCGCCTTATCTAGAGTCTCTGAGTTTGATAGAGCCGCCTTTAGGGCTGCAATATTGTCTTGTGCGCTTCCTCCACCAGATAGGTTTACAGTAACGCCGCCGTAGTTATACGTCGTAGCGCCTACTTGAGATGTAGTTTTTAATGCAGGGCTTGACATAGAGGTAAAGCCCTTTAGTAAATCTGATACTAGATTTCTATTGTTGGTTCCTTCAGTGCTGAACAACTTAGACCAACTAAACTTTCCGTCATCTTTTCCGTTATTTTTAGCTGAGGCGGAGGAGAAGGTAGACCTATCTGAGCCACCATCACCTGGAGAGTTGTTGTTACCAAGCACAGACTTAGTAGACCAAGAGCTCCAGTTATATCCTTTTTGAGACATGTGGTATGCAACACGTGCATTAGTCTCTGCATCAAAAAGGTCGTTAACTGAGTTTAATTTAAATGATTTACCGCCTGCCATGTTCCAAGACTTATTTAGACGTTCGTCCATAAGGTCGCCAAGCATGTTAATTTGGAATAAGCCGTAGGATAGGTCCCCACCATGTGGGTTAAATGCGTATGGGCGTCCACCAGACTCAGCACCAGCAATCTTTAATGCGTTTGCTAATCCCTGTCCTTCAAAGCCCGCTCTTTCCAATACCTTCTTTAATTCATCTGGGCTCAACTTAGTTCCACTTGAGCCCTTAGGGCCTGTAAAGTTTCCGTTGTGGCTGTGTCCTGGGTACGCAGCGCCACCCTCATGTCGGAATGGGTGATTCTTTAGCTCATGGTTAGGAACAATAATTCCTGGTTGTTCAGGTACAAAGAGTTCTGGACCTTGCTCACCTACAACGTAAGGGAGCTTTCCTCCAACAGGTCCGCCTTCTGCTTTAAACATTCCGCCAAGAAGACCACCTAGTAGTGGGCCAGCAGCAAAGTTAAACGCTCCAGACAATACACTGCCAAGACCGCTTTGCCCTAATGTTCCTATACCGCTTTTAATTGCCCCAATTCCAGAGAACAGACCAGTAAATCTATCGATTAAGTTCATGAAACCTGTGAAGTAGCTAAGCACGCGGTTTGCATACGTGAAGGCGTCAGCCATAGCAGGTGCTGCTTGCTGTAGGGTTCTAGTAGATTCTGTAATTCTTTGGCTTAAAGAACTAACTGCAGGTGTAGTAGCGCCATACTTCTCACCAAGTTTTTTAAGGTCTCTTCCAGCAAAAGCCTGTCCACCACTTCGCGCTTTAAGCATAAGACCATCTTCTACCTGCTTACGAAGTAGAGGGTCATTTCCAAAGTATTGGTCAAGCATAGATGCCAGAGCATTACCAGGCTGTAAAGAGATAGCTACATCTTGAGCAGTGACGGGTTCATTGCCCATCTTTTCTCTCATTAACTTAGCCCAGATTTCATCAATAATCTGTGGCATAGGTTTCATAGAACCATCTTCACCACGGATACGGATACCAATACCGCGAAGCATGTTGACGTTACGACCTTGTTGTATAGCGCCGTATGCTCTCATTGAGCCTTCAACACCAATACCAGGGGTAAGGTTAGACATCTGCGCTGCGCCAAGCGCTACGTTTGCAAAGTTAGGTCCACCAATACCAAGCTGTCTTGCAGCTTCCATTGCTTGTACAGTATCGAACTTACCTGTAGTAGTTCCCTGTCTACCCAACTGTTGTAACAAAGCAGTCGCTCTTGCATAGTCGCTGTTAGGGTCTGGGTTACCTGGAATTAAATTAGAGAACGGTCTAATTCTTCCACCAGGTTGATAAGAGGCTTGCTGCTGGTAGAACACCATTCTTTGAGTAGCTAGTTCATACTCAACAGCCTCTTTTGCTGTAGGCATTCCAGCAATACCACCAACAGCTCCGCCCATTAAACCGCGCTGCATTGCAGGCGACATACCTCCACCGCCACCACCAGTGCCTGTTGGCGCACCTGTGTAGTATGTAGGTAGAGGGCGATAAGGTTCTATGCCAGGGGCATTGAATACTGTGTTATGCCCAGACTGACGGTACATGTAATCTTGAGATGTTTCACCCAAGCTTGTTACATTAAATACTGGAACAGGTGCAACAAGATTATTACCAGGCTGTCCGTAACCACCGCCACGCCCACCTAGGCGTCCCATCGCTCCACCGAGTAGGTTTGACCAACCACCTGTGTCTTGCTTTAGGAGGTTCATCTCCTGTCGCAGTGAGGACAGGCCAGTTCTTAGGGATGAGATAAATGCGGCAGCGTTAGAGCTACCCATGTTAAGGTCTTCTCTTGCCATCACTATCCTCTAGGTTGGTATCGTTGGGAACGTTCTAACCAGTTCTGTCTTTCACGAACTGATAAGGCGCGTATGTCTTTTAGTGTCCATCCAGTAAAAGACCTTGTTAGGACTTCGTACTGGTCAAGTAGCTCTTCGTAATCTGCTTCGCTATATACGAAACAAATCTAGCAAGCTCAGCGGTAGAGAGATATCTTCACCGCATGCCTTGCAAGCTTTCTTCACCTCCCCAAGGCGAGGGCCTGGGTTGCGCTTGATAATCTCGTCGATTACGCGGGTGCGGTCTGCCATACCAAGTGATAGTGCAGTACCAGCTCCAACAGATGGTTCACCGTTTATTGAAACAATACATCCAGATAGTAAGAGTGTATTAATCTCGGCTGATGTTTTGTCGTAGTTTTCCATCAACCGCTTTTGTGTTATACCGTTTGGAAGAGCTACAGTTACCTGGCCTTGCTTAGTATCCATAACCCATGCGCGGTCTCCCACTGGGTCTTTCAACCGAACAACAGGGACATCTTCCACTAGGTCAATAGTTGTCTCATGCTCATCTTGGCAAGAGAAACACTTAACCATTAGGGTTGATGTCTGTCCAAATGTAACCCTTCTAATACCTAGAAGGATTGCGTCACGGTCTCCCGATAGCAACATATCTAGGTCGTCGGCTGTGGCTTCCTTGTCTCCAAGTTTCACCAAGCCTCTGGCTAGTAGAACGTTGAGAGCCTTGCCTGAAGAACCTGATTTAGCTACAGCTTCTTCATCTGCTCCTGTTAGTTCTCTAACCTCTGCCGAGGTATGTAGTTCACCCTTAAGGTCAATGAACCCACCTGGCAGGTCTACCTCAGACTCAGAAGGCGCCCGCGTCTTAATCTTAGGCGCGGGCTCCTCTGAAATCTTTTCAGCAAACTGTTGTAGTAATTGTGCATCGGTAATAATGTCTGACATTTTATACTCCTATTGGTTGGTTTAAAGCTTTCCAGTATCCTTACGGACGTAGTTTGCATCAGTAAAGAACACTGACAAACCTTCGTGAACTAGTGACATTGACTCATAAAGAATCGCTCCGTCAGCAGCATTTAGGTCTGTATAGTTTAGCGTAGTAATCCAAGCGTTATGAATCTTGAATCCCATACGTGGGGTGTTGTCATTTGCAGTGGTTGTTGCTGAGTTTGTAGCAGTGTTTGGGTGGTCCATTACATAGACGTTAATGTCTACGCGGAAGTTCTTGTCCACTCCACCTTGACGCATTGCAATGCCTTCACCTGAAGATGTAGCAAACAATCCACGCATCCAGGTAATAGCCTGGTCGTTTCCGTAGAGAACTCCACGCTGGAAGGTTACTGGTGAGAAGGTAGTCATACCAGGTACCTGGTGTACGGTGGTGTTATAGCCACCTTCACGGTACTGGATTGACTGTGTATTAATGCTGAGACCAGAGATTTGTGAGAAACCACCAATCCAGCTAGATGAGATACCAGAGGTTGCTGGTTCTGCAGTTGAGCCAGTTAGGATTTTATCAGTGAACGGTGCGCCACCTTGAGCGGGTGTAAACTGTGCATAAAATCGGAACGAGCGTAGTGGGTCAGTCGCTAGCTTTGAGAAGCGATTGATGATACTTGAAGGGGTTGTCATTTATTTGGCTCTCCTTTACGCAACAGTAACGGTGGTTCCACCGTCAAACTGGCCAATTTTGATGATTACGAATTCAGCTGGACGCTGTAGGGCAACGCCAACTTCAATGTTTACTTGGCCTTGGTCGATTAGGTACTGAGGGTTGTTCTCAGAATCGACCTTGACAAAGAATGCCTGGTCAGGAGTAGCACCACGAAGGCCTCCCTGTGACCAGAACTGTGTGAGGAATGAAGAGACTGTTGCATCTAGACGACGCCATAGTCCTTCGTTGTTTGGCTCAAAGATTGCAAACTGTGTAAGGTCAGTAAGAGACTTGCGTAAGTAGATAAGTGAACGACGTACTGGTACGTACTTGTCGATGTAACCTGCCTTAAGAGTTCTTGCTCCCATTACAACATAGCCTGAACCTGGGATAAAACGGATAGCATTTACAGGAGCTGCTGCTGAGTTAAGAGAGTCAAGGTTTGCATTTGTAAGCTGACGTGTAGAAACCACACCAGCAAGACGAGCCTGCAAACCAGCAGGTGCCTTGTAAACTCCACGAGAGTTATCTGTAGTAGCGATAAGACCTGCCACAGCTGCTCCAGCACCTACAGTTACAGTTCTACCAGTGGTAGCACCTAGTGCAACAGTTGGGTCTGCAATAACTAGAGGTGGGTAGTAAACAGCTGCTAGAGAGCTTGCTGTGTACTGAGCAGAGCGAGTTAGCTGGTCTGCTGGAGTGTTGTCAATTCCGTCAATAACTACGAACACGTCATCGCGTGATTCAGCGTAGCTAATGGCAGCGTTTACAACGTTTACAGCTGTCTGACCTGGCAAGTTAAGAACCAGAGACTGAAGTACTGTATCAAATGCGGCAAGACCTGCTGAATATTCTGTAACTGAAACAGCGTTTCCAACTGAACCGCCAGCAAGTGTTTGGTTAGCAACAACAGCTGGGTTTCTTGTAGTTCCAGTATTTGCAGAGTTTAGGTCTGTCAATGTTACGTAGTTAGATGAAACATTAACAACGTTTAGTGCATAGCGTGTGTCAGTAGTTGTCATAGATAGCTGACTAAATGTCTCTACAACATTTGAGTCTGTCTGACCACCGCTGTAGACGATAAGGTCAAAGTAGCCAGTCTCAATAGAGTTAGCAATAGAAATGTTTAGGTCATTTCCCCAGCGACCAGGGTTCTTAGCAGCTACTTGGAGAGTTGCTGAAGCGCTGACAGCTCGGTCATTGAGTGAACGAGTAGCAAGGCCTGGGGCTGCTGCAATACGTGTTACGTAAAGCTGGCTGCCACCATTTGAGAAAAACATGTAAACTGCAAGTGGCAATGAGTTGTTTGTATAAGAGTTCCAAGAACCAAACAATGTTACGTACTGGTTCCAAGATGTTACGAGTGAAGGGGTGTTGATAGGACCGCGGTCGTTTTCACCAACTAAAGCTGTAACAAACTCTGAGTTAGTTCCAGCGATTGGCTGTACAGGGTTCAACGTTTCTTGAACGTATACCCCAGGGCGTTGAAATGCCATTTAGATTATCTCCTTAGATAGATTTTACGTGGTTGCCGTTTATTACAAGATTTCGTAGACCGAAGGGATAGACGTCTGGTTGTTTACTGGTAGGTTAATAGTGACAGAAGTAATAGCAGCAAATGCTGTGGCTGCTACTGCTGGGGTCATCTCACTAACCACCCTTAATGTAAAGACGTTACGTAGGAGGCGTCGGTTTCCACTTTCCGCATCCTCAAACGTATCTCGCTTTGCATATCCATCTACAAACATAGACCGCTTGCTGTACTCAGTTCCTAACTGATTACTTACAGGCAGTACGCCGTACTTAGATGGAAACTTATTCCACATTTGAAACAGGATGGCCCTGTCATGTCGTGGGTGTCTTGCATAGGTTGTAAGCTGATAGATAAGGTCGTAAGCAATAGGGTAGTCGTATTCGTAGACTAAACCTGGCACAGCTGTGATAGTTCCACGATAGTCCCCGTCGTGTAGCTTTCCTTGAACCTGACGGTCATTAGCTGGAACAACATCAATTAAATCTATAGTTACAAAAGGAAACTCCTGTGCACGGATTTCTACATCAGGGTATCCGAACCATACCTTTACTGGTCTAGTTTTAATTGTCTCAGTAGGTCCGTTGTTTGCTGCTGACTTCTCATCAGCAACCACCATACCCTGTAGGTAGGCCTTGATTGCCTCATCCTCTGCAATAATAAATGGGCTACCCATGGAACACCTCGCCTTCCATAACCATACGGTCAAGGAGCTCGTTGTCTATGATTTCATCCATAAACCCATGTAGTCGGTAGTTCAAACCGCGCATGACAGAGGTTGGGGCGGACTTATTAGGCTCACCGTATTCTAGGTCCCATGCTTTATCAGGTACGTTGTAGTTTAAATTAGAACCGTCAAAGTTAACTGACATCTGGGGGATTACATCAGCTGGCCAGCCAGCAGCCACTGCACGCTCACGAAGAGCTGCAGTCATTTCTAATGAGCCCTCGGAGGCTTTAGCCTCTACGAGATTTTCTACGTTTAGCAACGTGTCTCCCCAGTAGTACGTTTGCGACAGTCAAAGCCCCTAAAGCTGCAGTGACAGCATTACCAGGAATGGCCTTATTAATCTCGCGTCTGAAGTCTGTGTCAGATGCTGATGATACTTTTTTAGGCATGTCCATCCTAGATTTCGCAAGGTACAACGCAGGGGGTGAAGCTTTGAATCCCGCATGGATTCACTATAAGGATAAAGCAAAGGGGCCCTTTTGGGCCCCTAAGCGTCTTACTTCTTTTTAATCTTCTTAATGATTTTGGCGTCAATCTTCTTATCTTCAGCCATTGTCTTTGGCTTCTTCTTAGCTCC
>Ga0222712_10000470_pt1 | contig 53045 bp, 47 predicted proteins | sample C33_657DmetaG_FD_165043 | JGI IMG/M metagenome (GOLD analysis project Ga0222712, IMG submission 165043) | Estuarine water microbial communities from San Francisco Bay, California, United States - C33_657D | ecosystem: Environmental > Aquatic > Marine > Unclassified | place: USA: California... | reverse complement strand
ACAGTATCGTTTGAGCAAATTACAGTGCATAGGTCTGCACAGTGAAGCCGTCGATTTACGGGGGTGGGGGTACGGTGGGGTGTCGGTTGGCTGAAATCGACAAGGGGTGGGGTGTTGCTTGGACCAAACAAGGACGGCTAAGCGCGACCGGTCTGTTTACTGCAAGCAACCAGCAGTCGTGTTGAATCCCACTTGACTTGAAATCAAGCAAATATTTTTGGGTATGCTTTTGGGTATGTATAAATAAAAAACGCCCCGAGAGGCGCATATTCATTGACTACATGGCGGAGCGGACGGGACTCGAACCCGCGACCCCCGGCGTGACAGGCCGGTATTCTAACCAACTGAACTACCGCTCCGCAGCGATAAACTACCAAAAACTGGCGTCCCCAAGGGGATTCGAACCCCTGTACTCACCGTGAAAGGGTGATGTCCTAGGCCTCTAGACGATGGGGACTAGATTTACTGCGTTCTTCGCGTTGACTGGTGGAGGTAAGCGGGATCGAACCGCTGACCTCTTGCATGCCATGCAAGCGCTCTCCCAGCTGAGCTATACCCCCCAAAAAACTAAAGTCAGAACGTTTAAAAGCCTAGATAACCAGCTAGTTAACTGCTCTGACTTCGATTTTGGCACTGAGAAAAAAGCACACAGTGTGTCTACAGCGAAGAAGCGAGATTATGCCTAATTTTTGACTCTTACGCAAGTCGGGTTGCTGCTGTGTTGGTTCAACGTGAGAATGTCCGGTATATGCTAAACGGAAATGTCCGGTTCTCTGGAGTGTTGCGGACCTGTAGCCGGAGGTGCTCAGTCGCCGACTTCAGCGCGAAAGGGTGAATTGAGCCCTTGCATGTAGCGCTCGATGCCCGTGCGCTCTTGCTCTAAGAAGCGTTCGACGGCGTCGGCAAAGGCGGGGTGCGCCAGCCAGTGGGCCGACTGGGTCTGCACGGGTTCAAAGCCGCGGGCGAGTTTGTGTTCGCCTTGGGCGCCACCCTCGATCACCGCGATATCGTGTTGAAGAGCCCACTCAAGAGGCGTGTAGTAAGCCAATTCAAAGTGCAAGCAGTCGATGTGCTTCAGAGCGCCCCAATAGCGCCCGTACAGCCTGCGTTGACCGTTGGTGGCGTCAAGCCATAGTAGAGACGCCGCGATCGCTTGCTCATCTTGATAGGCCAGTGCAATCACGCAATGCTCAGAGAGCGTCGTGCCTACGGCGTCAAAGAAGGCGGGAGTCAGGTAGGGCGGGTTGCCGCGCTGATGATAAGTATTGGCATAGCAGCGATAAAAAATATCCCAATGTTCAGAGGTCAGTTCGGCACCGGTGAAAACTTGGGTTGTGACGCCAGTCTCTTTGACTTTACGTCGCTCGGCACGGATTTTTTTTCGTTTCGGTTGGGTTAAAGAGGTGAGAAAGGTGTCAAAGTCGGCCCACCCGCGGTTGAACCAGTGAAATTGTGTGTGCTTGCGTGGCATACAGCCGGCAGCACAGAGCGCGGCCGTGTCAGCCTCGTTGGTGTACAGCACGTGCAATGAAGAAAGCTTGCTTTCTTTGGCCCATTGAAGCAACGCCTGAGCAGCTGCAGCCCGATGGGTGTCACTGGTGAGCAGGCGTGGGCCTGGTACCGGGGTGAAGGGCACTGCGGCAAGCCATTTTGGGTAGTATTGCAGGCCGTGACGTTGATATGCATCTGCCCAAGCCCAATCAAACACGAACTCACCGTATGAATGCCCCTTGGCATACAAGGGCACAGCGGCGACGAGCGTGGCTGTTGTTGAGTCAACGGTGGGCGCGCCGTGGGTATCCCACAGTAGCAAATGCTGGGGTTTCCAGCCGGTATCGGCTACCACGCTGCCAGACGATTCAAACGCTTTTAAAAATGCATGCTGACACAGTACTGATCCACCACACTGTGTGACCAGTGCATTCCATAACGAGGGTTCGATCTCATCGATACGGTCGATGATTTGCAGATGGAGTGGCGTCATTGAGCGGGACGCTTGTCGCGACGATAGAAGGCGCCAAGCAAGACCAAGCCTGATAACAACAAAACAGGTAGGTTACCCATTGAGCTGTAAGGGGTGAGCCCGCGTTGACCTTGCACACTGAGATCTAACACTGCGGCGCGATGTGGCGGCAAGCTTGCGAGGGTGTTACCTTGCTGGTCGATAGCACCTGTCATGCCAGTGTTTGTGGCGCGAAGCATGGGGCGTGAAGTTTCAAGTGAGCGCATGCGCGCCATCTGCCAGTGTTGCCTGAGTGCCCACGACTCACCAAACCAACCTAAGTTGCTGAAGTTTGCCAAGATGGTTGCGCCTTGTTGGGCGCCTGCCGAATTTCCTATATCAAGCGCTGGGAGAAGTTCGTCTCCAAAGACGTCTTCGTAGCAAATGTTGGGTGCGATGTATTGATCGCCTACCGTGAAGGGTAATTGATGAACCGAGCCTCGATTGAAATCGCCCATCGGTATTGCTAAGAGATTCACGAACCAACGAAACCCCCAGGGTACGAACTCACCGAACGGCACAAGATGTTGTTTGTCGTACCTGAGCGCGGTGTGACCGCTAGTGAGGGCTTCAAGAGGGGTGGTGTGATCGATGCCAATCACGCTATTGGTGTACGTGCTTGTCGCGCGATCAAAGAGTGCCGCGCCCATCATGAGGGTGCTCTGTTGTTCAGTGGCTAAAGCACGCCAGGCGTTCCAGACTGCGGGGCTCAGTTGATGTTGAAAAACAGCTAACGCGGTTTCAGGCAATAAAACCAACTTAGGCGACGGCACGCCTGGCGGGAGGGGCGTGGCGGCGAGCTTTAGGTGTGTCGCAATCGTATTTTGGATATGGTTGGGCGTAAATTTGATATCTTGTTCAATATCGCCTTGCACGAGCCGCACCGCCAGCGGTTGCCCGTGGTTGAACGTCCATGTGTGTTGCTTCAGCCCCCAACCACTTATGACCGCGGCCAGTACCAGCAGACCTACCAAGGCGTTTTTGGGCTGAGGAGTTGGCGTGTTCTGTGCCGAGTTTACGAGCGCTGCAAGCGCTGCTGCTGCAAAGGCCGCGACAAATGTGACCCCATAGACGCCCAATACTGGTGCCCAGCCAGCAAACCAGCTATCGATGTGAGCGTAGCCACTATTGAGCCAGCCAAATCCGGTGAACAGTGTGCCGCGTAGCCACTCACAGAGCGTCCAGGCTGCGGCCCAGACCAAGGCTGCCACGATCAGCTTGCCCGGCGTTTGTGCGGCGTTCGAGCGCTGAGGTGTGCTGATTTGATGAGCCAGTGCTGCGGCAACTGATGCATAGAGCGCTAAAAAGGCACTGAGTGCCGTGAGCGCTAAGATCGCCAGGGGTAGTGGCATCAGCCCGTAGGTGTGCATGCTGATCGTTAGCCAATACAGCCCAACAACAAAATGCGCTAACGCAAACAACCAGGCCCGACGTGCTGCCATCCACGCATTTGGAGCCCCCCACACACAATGTACAAGCCAAGCCATTGTGATTAATTCAAGCGGGCTAAGTGCCCAACCGGGTAGGGGCTCTGGTGCAAAACTTAAGGCGTGCACCCCACCCGCAAGCAGCAAGCTAAGTGCTAAGCGCCAGGTAATCCACCACGCTTGCACGTTCTAGTCGACCTTCGCAGGCGTCGTGCTGTCGTTGAGTAGGCGTCGTTTGACGCGCAACCACAGCGCACGTCTAGAGTCGGCTCTCATGACCTCAATACGCAGATCTTTGTGTAGACAAAAATCGCCGCGATGCGGGATCCGACCAAGTGCATGTGCCAACCAGCCACCGATAGTGTCGTAATCGCCATCAGGTAGTTTGGTGTTCAGAGCAGAGTTAAAGGCTTGGATCTCGGTTGTAGCCAAGATTCGCCAGGCTTGCGCACCATCTGAGAAAATCGTTTGCTCTCCGGCGACATCGTATTCATCTTCGATTTCTCCGACGATTTGCTCAAGTACGTCTTCGAGTGTGACTAAACCCGTGATGCCGCCGTGTTCATCGATGACCACGGCAATATGGTTACGGTTGCTGCGAAACTCTTGCAACAACACGTTCAAACGTTTGGTTTCTGGGATAAAGACTGCGGGTCGAACGAGATCGCGCAGGGTGAGTGATGGATCAACCAAATGGCGCAGCAAATCTTTGGTCATGGCAATGCCGATGATGTTGTCGCGCGACTCTTCAAACACCGGAAAACGCGAGTGCGCGGTTTCGATAATGTCGGGCAGTAGGTCGGCAATCGACTCGCTGACATCTAGCAAATCCATCCGGGCACGCGGCACCATCACGTCCACCACCGTTTGTTCAGAGACGGCGAGCGCGCCCTTGAGCATCGAATATGAATCAGAGTCAATCAGGTTGCGGGCACGCGCTGCGTCAAGCACAGCCATGATGCCTTCGCGGTCTTCGGGTTCGCGTCGCACGAGCGACAGCAGGCGATCAATTAAGCGGGGGGGCGAGGCTTTGGCTGAGTCGGTTGAGCTCTCAGCAGCAGGATAGGGATCTGACATTGTCCAAAGACAGAGTTGTGGGACGTCTAGGATAACCTGAAAGCGCTGTCACACAAGCACCACTTTGGCGCAACTTAGTCGATTAAGGGAGCAGATAGGGGTCGTGAATCCCCATTTGCGCCAAAATCTTTGTCTCTAAGGATTCCATATGCTTAGCATCGCGAGTTTTAAGATGATCGTAGCCTAACGCGTGTAAGGTGCCGTGCAACGTCAGGTGAGCAGCGTGGGCTAAAAATTTTTTGCTCTGCTCTTTCGCTTCACGCTGCAAGACTGGTACGCAGATCACAATGTCGCCACTGAGAGTGCCATCAGGCTGTTGGCCATAAGCAAAGGTCAGCACGTTGGTGGCGTAATCCCTTTTACGATAGGCGTGGTTCAGGCTCTGCGCTTCAGGTAGACCAACCAAGCGAACGTTTAAGGTCGCGCCACGAAAAGAGCGTTGCAGATCGGTGTGCGCGACGTTGAGCGCGCGTTGCACCCACGCTCGCAAACGCCAGCGCGGCAGACGTGGCTCAGCCTTGGCATACTGCACCGACAAAGAGAGCTCAGGCTTTTGTTTGCTCGTCTTGTTCATAGGCGTCAACGATTCGGGCAACTAAGGGGTGCCTGACGACGTCACGACTTGTGAAGTGTGTGATGGCAATCCCCTTGACGTCTTTCAACACCTTGACGGCGTGGGCAAGACCGCTTTTGTGGCCTTTGGGTAAATCAACCTGTGAGGGGTCGCCCGTAATCACGGCTTTGCTGCCAAAGCCAATACGCGTCAGAAACATTTTCATTTGCTCGGGCGTAGTGTTTTGCGCTTCGTCCAAAATCACAAAGGCGTGGTTGAGTGTGCGACCGCGCATATAGGCTAACGGTGCGATTTCAATTGTTTGTTTTTCAAATAAGCGTTGGACGCGTTCGGCACCCATCAAGTCGTAGAGGGCGTCGTAAAGCGGTCGCAGGTAGGGATCAACTTTTTGAGCGAGATCGCCTGGTAAAAAACCTAAGCGCTCGCCGGCTTCAACAGCGGGCCGCGTCAAGATCAGGCGCTGAACGGTGTCGCGCTCCATTGCGTCAATTGCGCACGCAACGGCAAGCCAGGTTTTACCCGTGCCGGCGGGGCCGACACCAAATGTGATGTCATGTTTCAGGATGTTGTTGAGATAATCGCGCTGACGCGGTGTGCGAGGGCGCAAATCACTGCGGCGGGTGCGTAAGGCAATGGTGCCGCTGTCGTCATCAAGCGGTGGAAACTCGCTTGGATCAAACTCTTGTTTAGCGGTGTTAGGTGAGCGACCAACACCAATTTCAACCAACCCTAATTGAATGTCATCCACCGAGATGGGTTGTTTGGCAGCGCGTTGATGCAGTGTAAACAGCAGATTGCTAGCAGCTTCGGCGTGCGCACCGTACATGGTGATTTTGTTGGCCTGGCGTTTGAGCTCAAGATCTAAGCCATCAGCAAGTTGGCGCAAGTTTTCGTCAAGCGGGCCGCATAAATTTGACAGCTGTTGGTTGCTACCTTCAAGGTTGAGTTTGACGGGATGCGGACGGGCACGTGAAGACGTTTTTACCGAAGCGCGCGTCATACCGAAGCACCGCCGCTCGATTGCTTGTTTGCAGCGGTCTCGTTGGTGTGTTGTTGAGCTTGCTCGTGATGTTGTGGTTGAGTGAGAGGGCTGTCGTGCGCACTCTCTTTATCGGGCTCTTGCGTCACAACCCGTCCTCTGAAGGTGTTGGCCATGGCATCAGTGATGACAACATCAATCATTTGCCCGATCAGGCGCGGATGTCCGGCAAAATTCACGATACGGTTATTCTCAGTGCGAGCGCTAAGCTCGGTGACATCACGCGCTGAAGTGCCTTCAACCAACACGCGTTGGGTTGACCCCACCATGCTGCGGGCAATCACATTGGCCTGCTCGTTAATCTTGGCTTGCAGACGTTGCAGGCGCTGTAGCTTGACTGCTTGGGGGGTATCGTCGATCAGATCAGACGCGGGCGTGCCCGGACGACGTGAATAGACAAACGAAAACGAAGTATCAAAGCCCACATCGTCGATGAGCTTCATGGTTTTTTCAAAGTCTTCTTCGGTTTCGCCCGGAAATCCAACAATAAAGTCAGACGACAAGGTCAAGCCGGGACGTGCGGCACGTAATTTTCGTACTACCGATTTGAACTCAATGGCTGTGTAGCCGCGCTTCATGGCCGCCAACACGCGGTCACTACCTGCTTGCACCGGTAGGTGCAAAAACGATACCAGCTTGGGCAGTCGCGCATAGACCTCGGTCATGCGGGTGGTCATTTCTTTTGGATGTGAGGTGGTGTAGCGAATACGCTCAATGCCTGGGATCTCGTGCACGTATTCAAGCAGTGTGGCAAAGTCGGCAATCTCTGCTGAGTGCGTGTGATCCAAATCATCAAGCGTTTTATTGCCGCCGGCGCTGCCGGTGTGCCCGCCCATTTTGCCGCGATACGCATTCACGTTTTGGCCGAGCAGCGTGACTTCTTTGACGCCCTGATCAGCCAGATCGGCGACCTCAGTTAAGACATCTTCGAAGGGGCGCGAGATCTCTTCGCCACGGGTATAGGGCACGACACAGAAGCTGCAATATTTACTGCAGCCTTCCATGATCGAGACAAAGGCTGAAGCCCCTTCAACACGCGGGGGCGGCATGGCGTCGAATTTCTCGATTTCAGGAAAACTGATATCGACTTGCGAACGCCCTTCGGATTTGCGTCGCGCAATCAATTCGGGCAAGCGGTGCAGGGTTTGTGGGCCAAACACGATATCAACGTAGGGCGCTCGGTCGACAATGGCCGAGCCTTCTTGGCTTGCGACACAGCCGCCCACGCCAATGACGAGGTTGGGATTTAGCGTTTTGAGGTGCTTGATACGGCCAAGATCTGAAAAGACTTTTTCTTGGGCTTTTTCGCGAACCGAGCAGGTATTAAACAAAATGATGTCAGCGTCGTCGGCGCTTTTGGTGAGAACGGCACTATGATCTTGACCGAGGACATCGAGCATCTTGTCAGAGTCGTATTCGTTCATCTGGCAACCAAAGGTGCGGATGAAGACTTTTTTTGGTTGGGTGTCGGTGTCAGACACCGCAGGTGTATCGAGTTTTTGCATGAGGGCGCCGGTGCGGGTGTTGATCCCGTGGGCTAAGAAGATAAAACGCTAGTGTAACGCTGATGTAGACGACTTATTCCTCGTAGACTTCGTCGGCCTGCTCTGCTTTTTTGACGGGTTTAATGAGGTCTTCGCGTTTGACGCCCAGCCACATGGCGATGGCAGCTGCCACAAATACCGATGAATAAATACCAAACCAGATGCCGATAGTCAGTGCGAGGGCGAAGTAGTGCAGGGTTGGGCCGCCAAACAGCAGCATGGCCATCACCATCATTTGCGTGCTGCCGTGGGTGATGATGGTACGTGAAATGGTCTGCGTAATCGCACCGTCAATGACTTCAGCTACCGGCATATTGCGTTCTTTGCGAAAGTTTTCACGGATCCGGTCCATGATCACGACCGACTCATTCACCGAGTACCCCAATACTGCCAACACGCCAGCCAGCACCGAAAGTGAAAATTCCCAACCAAAAAAGGCGAAAAACCCCAAAATAATGACGACGTCATGTAGGTTTGCTAAGACCCCAGCCACCGCAAATTTCCACTCAAAGCGAATAGCCAAATACAGAACAATACCAATGATCACAAAAAGCAAAGCAAGTAAGCCATTTTCAACGAGCTCGCGTCCGACTTGAGGTCCGACGAACTCAACGCGACGCAACTCGACGGTCGCGTCTGCGGCCTTGAGCGCTTTCATCACGGTTTCGCTTTGTGTCGCCGAGCTTTGCCCCGGGGCAAGAGGTAAGCGGATCATTAGGTCGCGCGAGGTACCAAAGTTTTGTACCTGAAAGTCGGTGTAGCCCAGCCCGGATACAACCGTACGCACCTGTTCAATCGGCGCAGCTTGCGTGTAGTTGATCTCCATCACGGTGCCGCCGGTGAATTCAATCGACAAGTGAAAGCCGCGCGTCACAATGAAGAACACCGCAAGAATGAACGTGATAAAGCTGATCGCGTTCAAGATCAACGCGTGGCGCATAAAGGGGATGGTGCGACCGATTTTAAATAATTCCATGATCTTTTAGGTACTAAGCAATTGCCGGCGGCGCGGTGACGCCCCCGAGCGTGAAGTGCAGTGTTGTGTTCAGTCTTTGGGTTTCCAGACCGTACCGATCGAAATAGATTGCAGTTTCTTTTGGCGCCCGTACCAAAGATTTGCCAGGGCGCGCACACCCACCACCGAGGTAAACATCGAAGTCAAGATCCCTAGGCAATGCACTACAGCAAAACCGCGCACCGGTCCAGAGCCGAACACCAAGAGAGCGACGCCCACAATTAGCGTGGTGAGGTTTGAGTCAAGAATCGTGCTCCAGGCGCGATCAAAGCCCAAGGCGATTGCCTGTTGAGGCGCTTCGCCATTACGCAGTTCTTCGCGAATACGCTCATTGATCAACACGTTGGAATCAATCGCCATCCCGAGTGTCAGGGCAATCGCAGCGATACCTGGCAGGGTGAGGGTTGCCTGCAACATGGACAAGACCGCCAGCAGCATCAAGACGTTCAGTGCGAGGCCAATGGAGGAAAACATTCCAAACAGGTGATAGTAGATCAGCATAAAAACCGCGATCGCCAAAAAACCATAGAGCGTTGAATTAAAGCCCTTAGAGATATTTTCGGCACCCAAGCTTGGACCGATCGTGCGCTCTTCGATGATTTCCATTGGGGCGGCAAGCGAGCCTGCACGCAGCAGCAGGGCGGTATCGGCCGCTTCTTCGGCAGACATACTGCCCGAGATTTGTACTTGGCCGCCCGGGATTTCGCCTCGGATGACCGGTGCGGTCACGATCTCGCCACGGCCTTTTTCGAACAGCAAAATTGCCATTCGTTTGCCAATGTTGTCGCGCGTGACATCGCGAAAAATGCGCGCGCCCTTTGCATCAAGCGTGAGATGCACGGCCGCTTGTTGCGACTGATTGTCGCGCCCAGCTTGCGCATCTTGCAGATTTTCGCCAGTCAATACCACTTGGCGCCGCAACAACAGTGGGCGACCATCGCGATCTTGATAGCGCTCAAGGCCAAAGGGCACAGTGCCCGCAGCCAAGGCACTTTGTGCGGCGGGTGAATCGTCAACCATGCGAATTTCGAGCGTCGCGGTACGACCCAAAATATCTTTGGCTTTGGCTACGTCTTGTACGCCCGGCAATTGCACCACAATGCGATCAGCGCCTTGCTGCTGAATCACTGGTTCTGCGACACCAAGCTCATTGATACGGTTGTGCAGGGTGGTAATGTTTTGCTTTAGCGCGTTTGCCTGCACGGCAGTCATCGCCGCCTGGCTAAGGGTGGCGACGATTTGTAGGCGAGCGCCTTCTGTGCGTTCAACCATCTGCAGATCAGGGTTGCGCGTACGTAGAGCGCTGATGGCGCGGTCGCGGTTGGCTGCGCTTGAAAACGACAGTACAACCGACATCGCGCTACGCTCGATACCGGCATTTTCAATTCTTTGATCACGCAAGGCAGCCCGCAGATCGGTCACAAGCGAGTCGTAGCGGGCGGCGAGCGCACCTTGCATATCGACTTGCAGTAAAAAGTGAACACCGCCACGCAGGTCAAGCCCTAAATACATAGGGTGAGCACCGATGGCGCTCAGCCAGCTGGGCGAGGCGGGCAGCAAGTTTAATGCCACGGTATAAGTCGGCTCGGCTGGGTTTGGGTTTAGCGCTTTTTCGATGGTGTCGCGGGCCAGAATTTGCTGGTCTGTGTTAGCGAAACGTACGCGAACCGTGCCGACTGGGCCATTTTGTTCAAAGGTGGCACCGGTATTAGCCACCCCGGCTTTTTTCAAGATGTCTTGGGCTCGATCGAGCATGCCCGCATCAAGTTTGAGAGTCGATTTTGCGCTTGAAATCTGTACAGCAGGAGACTCGCCGTACAGGTTAGGCAGCGTATAGAGCAGGCCGATCACAACCGCGACCAGCACCGTCAGGTATTTCCAAATAGGGTAGCGGTTCATTGCCGACGGGGATCAATAAGAGTGTGACCCCGGCGCAACATGCGACGGGGTGTTCAAGCAAAGCTTTACAGCGCTTTGATTGTTCCTTTGGGTAGCACTGTCGCGACAGACGCTTTTTGCATCACGACCTCAATGGGCGTAGTGCCATGCTCAGAGATTTCGATGGTGACGTAGCTGTCACTGACTTTGCTGACCTTGCCAAGCAAACCGCCAGCGCAAATAACTTCATCGCCCTTGGCCAAAGCCGCTAACAGCGCTTTATGCTCTTTTTGGCGCTTCATTTGGGGGCGGATCATCAAAAAGTACAGCACCACGAACATCAAAACGATTGGGGCCATGCCCATTAACGAACTAGCAGTATCGCCGGCTTGGGCCAGCACGAGGCTGGAAATTGCTTGAGCAGACATTAAGGTCTCCTTTGGGTAAATGTGAAACGCTGGCTATTGTACCGACTTGGCGGTGCGATCTCTTGCAAACTGGGCTCGCCAAGCTTGAAAGTTGCCATTCTCTATGGCTTGGCGCATTTCAGCCATGATTGTCAGGTAAAAGTGAAGGTTATGGACCGTATTTAGACGCGAACCGGTGATTTCGTTCGATTTTTGCAGATGGTGCAGGTAAGACAGTGAAAAATTCTTGCAGGTGTGACAGGTGCAACTGGGGTCGAGCGACGAAATGTTGTCGCGGTATTGGGCATTACGAATCTTGACGTCGCCAAATCGCGTGAACAGCCAGCCATTACGGGCGTTGCGGGTGGGCATCACGCAATCGAACATGTCGATGCCTTGTGCGACTCCTAGCACGAGGTCTTCGGGGGTACCGACTCCCATTAAGTAGCGTGGGGAATTGGCCGGCAGGCGTGGTGCGACGTGGGCTAGGATTCGCATCATGTCTTCTTTGGGTTCACCGACTGACAAACCCCCGATTGCATAGCCATGAAAACCAATATCCTCTAGGCCTGCCAGCGATTCGTCGCGTAAGGTTTCGAACATTCCGCCTTGCACGATCCCAAATAGCGCATTTGGATTACTGAGCGCATCAAAGCTTTCTCGCGAACGTCTGGCCCAGCGCAACGACATGCGCATAGAAACGGCCGCTTCTTCGGCTGTGGCGGGTCGGTCGTTGATCATGTAAGGCGTGCACTCATCAAACACCATGGCGATATCTGAATTGAGTTCAGTCTGAATGCGCATCGATTCTTCTGGAGTTAAAAACAGGCGCGCCCCGTCGATCGGCGAGGCAAACTTGACGCCTTCTTCGGTAATTTTGCGCATGCCCTGCAGACTGAATACTTGGAAGCCACCCGAATCAGTTAACAGGGGCTTGTGCCATTGCATGAAACCATGCAAGCCGCCATGTTTGGCGATCACTTCGGTTCCTGGTCGCAGCCACAGGTGAAAGGTATTGCCCAACACGATTTGCGAGCCAACCTCAGAGAGTTCGTGCGGCATCATGGCTTTGACCGTTCCGTAGGTGCCAACAGGCATAAACATGGGAGTCTCGACAACGCCGTGATTCAGCGTTATCCGCCCGCGTCGCGCCAGGCCATCGGTAGCGAGAAGTTCAAAGCTCAGCCCGGCTTGAGGGTTTTGGGCTAACTCGTTGGTCTGAGAGTTGGTACTAGAGGTCGTCACAATTTCGGATTCCGTTCAAGAAACATGGCGTCGCCATAACTAAAGAAGCGATAGCGCTGTTCAATCGCATGTTGATAGGCGTAGCGCATTTGGTCTAGGCCAATGAAAGCAGCCACCAGCATCAGCAAAGTTGATTGCGGCAGATGAAAATTTGTAATCATCGCGTCGACGACTTGGTAGTCAGCGCCAGGTGTAATAAACAACCGAGTGTCGCCGCTTTGAGCCGTAGGTGCACGGCTGTGTTCTGCGGGTGTTCGCGTTAGCAGGTTTCTAGCCAGATACTTGGCGGCAAGGTGTGGGTTGTCGTGCGCTGCTGCTTCAAGCGACCGTACGCTGGTCGTGCCGACTGCGATCACGCGCCCCCCGATCGCACGAGCGTGCGCAATTGCTTCGATGGTTTGTTGTGGCACCGTATAACGCTCGGCATGCATGATGTGCTCGGCAATCGTGTTCACGCGCACCGGCTGAAAGGTACCGGCGCCTACGTGTAGGGTGACAAACGCACGCTTGATGCCTGCGCCGTCGAGTTGCTCAAATAAGGTTTGATCAAAATGCAGCCCCGCAGTTGGGGCTGCCACGGCCCCAGGCTCTCGAGCGTAGATGGTTTGGTAGCGATCGTCATCGGCATCATCAGGTTGATGCGTGATGTAAGGGGGCAGGGGCGTGGCGCCGAATTGCTCAAGCAACTCGAGTATGGGTTGTTCAAATTTCAAGATGAACAAATCGTTTTCACGACCGAGAACCTGTGCATTGAACGCCTCGGCCAGACGCAACACACTGCCAGCTGTGGGTGACTTGCTTGAACGAATATGCGCCAGCGCCCCGTCAACGGCGGTGACCCGCTCAATTAACACCTCGACTTTGCCACCCGTGGTCTTTTGACCAAAGAGGCGGGCCTTAATGACCCGGGTGTCGTTGAACACTAATAAGTCATTTGGGCGTAACAGGCTGAGAAGATCGGTAAATTGTCGGTCGTGCAGTTGGCCAGCCGCATCGACATGCAGCAAACGGCTTGCTGTGCGAGTGGGCGCAGGTGTTTGCGCAATCAACTCAGCGGGTAACTCATAATCAAAGTCAGCAACGGTCAATGGGGTGGTCACGTCGATAGGGTCGGTGGCGTTTTAAGGTGGTTTGAGGCGATTTCGCAGAACAAGCCAAGAAAGACCGCGCATTTTAAGCCTGTCCGAGGTACTTTTTTTGTATGCTGTGGGTTGACACGAAGAAATAGGTGGCGGTAATGATAGGTTTGCAGGCAAAGGTAGGCTCTTTATTGACACAGACTTGGGCGCGAGCGACCGACCTTTGTTCCAAGCAAAGGGTTAGTGCTGTGGCGCTTTGGCTGAGTGTGTTGTTCGGTTCGACGAGCGCCTGTGCTCAGGTGGCGTTACCCCCCGAGCTTGCCCGCGCGTGGGCTCAAACCAAACTGCCCGAGTCCTCGTTATCCGTGTTGGTGCAAGAAATCGGCGGCTCGCAGCTATTTGCCGTGTCGCCCGAGGTGCCGCGTAACCCGGCCTCGGTCATGAAATTAGTGACAACCTATGCGGCAGTCTCGCGCTTGGGGCCAAATTACATCTGGCACACCAATCTGCTGCTTGGCGCTGAGACGAAAGCCTCAGAGCAAGGCGTCTTGAACGGCCCTCTGTATCTTCGCGCAGGCGGTGATCCCATCTTTTTATTGCAGGATCTGTGGCGTTTGCTGCGTGACCTGCGGTTACGTGGCGTGCGCGAAATCCCTGAAATTGTGATCGACCGTTCAATTTTTGGTGATGTGACGATTGACCCAGGCACGTTTGATGGGTCTGCTTACAGCCCTTATAACGCGAGCCCTGATGCCTTTATGGTGGGCTTTGGTGCTGTGCGGTTAGTGTTTTCACCAGATCCCGGTACGCGCAGCTGGAAATCGTTTGTCGACCCACCCATGGCGGGTGTGCAGATCGAGGGCAATGTACAGTGGGTAGACGGCGTATGCCCAGGTTCACCCAACATCAATACTGATATTACGATGACTGAGGGCACAGTTAAGTTTCGTGTCTCGGGTAAGGCCGTGGGCTCTTGTGGCGAGTTTGACGTGTTTCGTTTGGCCTTCTCGCAACAAGAATTTGGCGCACGTGTACTGCGCTCATTGTGGCAGGAGTTGGGTGGGGTCATTACCGGACCAATTCGCAGCGGCACGATTCCCGCGTCAGCGATTGTGGTGGCCTCGCATCAGTCACCACCTCTCTCTGAGGTGATTCGCTTAATCAACAAACGTAGTAATAACGTGATGACGCGGGTGTTGTTGCTGACGCTAGGTGCCGAAGCTGGCCGTCGTCCTGCGACGGTCGCGGGTAGTGTGCAAGTCGCCCAAGAGGTCTTGGCGCGCCAAGGCCTCCCCATGAAGGGGATGGTGCTCGATAACGGCTCTGGCTTGTCGCGTAACGGCGTGGTCTCTGCCGAAAGTTTGGCGCAGATGCTACAAAAGGCCTGGGCTTCAAATGTAATGCCTGAGTATGTCGCGTCGTTGTCAATTCTGGGCTCGGACGGCACGACGCGCAATCGTTTGCGCGATCCGGCGACAAAATCCATGGCGCATCTTAAAACCGGTGCCTTGCGTGACGTGCGTTCTGTGGCGGGTTACGTTTGGGGTGCAAGTGGTAAGCGCTATGTGGTGATCAGCATGGTGAATCACGAGCGTGCCCATGAGGCGCGCTCGTTTGAAAACGCGCTGATTGCCTGGCTGACTGCGAGGTGAGGCTAGCCGGTCACTTGACCAAGGGTGTGATGCAGCGCAAACTATTCAATCGGTTAGTGACTCAGTGAAGGTTAAAGATATGTGGTGCTCCCGCAAAGTATGGATGCTCTTACTGCTGCTTGGAGCTTGCACCACTGCGCAGGCAAACATCTGCGACGCCCGTTTTTTTCATAACGGTGGGGTGATTGAGATTGGCGGCTCGGGCATGTTGAATGTGTCGGCTAAATTGACCTTTAGTCAGGTTAAAAAAACGTCAGGCACAGCCTGTCAGGCGCAGGTCAATGGGTTCGCCAAATATGCGCTGATGAGTTTTTTAAGTGGTGCGAACGACATCGATCATGTGTTGAGTGTCAGTGGCAATCAAACTCGCGTAGTCAACGCTCGCCCTGGAAAGTCGGCGGATACGGCAACCTTTGATGTGCAATTGCTTGGGCTGTTTGGTTTTGGAGCGCCGATTCAGGCTGCGGGGCAAAAGTTTGCCGCTCAGTCCTACACCTTGGCAGTAGGTGACCCAAAGCGCGGGCCAACCACACCCGTTGGTGTGCGTATGGGTGAAAAAACCGTAGGCACGCAGCAAACCATTCAGACTGCAGTCGGTAAATTGCAATGTTGGCCCGTGCGCTATGCCCGCAGCACAGATACGACAAACGCACAGGTGCAGGGCATGGTGCTACAGATCCCGTCGATTCAATCCCAGGTGACGGATTGGTTTTGTCCGTCGACGAATCTTGTGATGAAACAAGAGATCGAGCACTCGGGTCAAAAATCGGTGATTGAGGTGAAAGTGTTGCGGTAACTTGGCGGCATCACTTAAAGCCCCAGGTCGCCCCACATTGCATCCACACGTTCCTTGGTGGCGGCATCCATCGTGATAGGCGTGCCCCATTCGCGCTGGGTCTCGCCTGGCCATTTGTTGGTGGCATCGAGTCCCATTTTTCCACCGAGTCCTGACACCGGTGAAGCAAAATCTAGATAGTCGATGGGCGTGTTTTCAACGAGTAACGTATCACGCACGGGGTCCATCCGTGTAGTCATTGCCCAGACGACTTCTTTCCAAGCGCGCGGGTTGATGTCTTGATCGACGACAACGATAAATTTTGTGTACATAAACTGGCGCAAAATACTCCACAAGCCAAACATCACTCGCTTGGCGTGGCCCGGGTATTGTTTGCGAATCGAGACCACGGCTAAACGATAGCTACAGCCTTCGGGAGGTAGATAAAAATCGACGATCTCGGGTAGCTGGCGACGCAAGATCGGCACGAAGACTTCATTGAGTGCAACGCCCAGCACGGCAGGTTCATCGGGCGGTTTGCCTGTGTAGGTGGTGTGATAAATCGGGTTGCGACGCATCGTGATGCGCTCAACGGTAAAGACTGGAAACCAGTCTTGCTCGTTGTAATAGCCAGTGTGGTCGCCGTAGGGTCCTTCTAGCGCCAATTCATAGTCAGAGGCAGGCGGCGGGTTCACGCCTTGAGGGACTACGGGTTTAATTGCACGTGGATCGGAACTAGGCAGCAAGTACCCTTCAAGCACGATTTCGGCGGTCGCCGGAACCGACAACTCACTGCCAATTGCCTTGGTAACTTCAGTGCGTGCGCCGCGTAGCAAACCTGCGAATTGATACTCAGACAAACTATCCGGCACGGGCGTGACCGCACCTAACGTGGTGGCCGGGTCAGCACCCAGAGCCACCGCAATGGGGAAGGGCGTGCCGGGATGTGCCAGTGCGTGGTCTCTGAAATCAAGCGCACCACCTCGGTGCGACAACCAGCGCATGATGAGTTTATTGCGGCCAATCACTTGCTGGCGATAAATGCCTAAATTTTGTCGACGGGCGTTGGGGCCTCGGGTAATCACCAGACCCCAGGTCAGCAAGGGGGCGACGTCGCCAGGCCAGCAGGTTTGGATTGGCAGTTTGGCAAGATCGACATCATTGCCTTCCCAGACGATCTCTTGGCAGGGCGCGCCGCGAACTGTTTTTGGGCTCATGTCCCACAAGGCCGCTTTGAGCATCGAGACTTTGGCCAGCGCGTCGCGAAAGCCTTTTGGGGCCTCGGGTTCGCGCAACGAGGCGAGCAGTTCACCGATCTCGCGTAAGGCGCTTACGTTTTCGGCGCCCATCCCACGCGCCACTCGAGCGGGTGTGCCAAACAAGTTTGCCAAGACCGGCATCGAGGCGGGTTGACCGTTGTGGGTGGCGTTTTCAAACAGAAGAGCGGGGCCCTCAGCTTTGAGCACACGGTCTGCAATCTCGGTCATTTCAAGCGAGGTCGAGACAGGTTTGCCAATACGCTTGAGTTCGCCCGAGCGTTCAAGTTGTGCAATAAAATCTCTTAAGTCTTTGTATTTCAAGGTCTTGATCCGCCAAAACGGTTACAGTTCTACGATGCACACAAGGTTAACACCCGCCATGCTTGACCCCAAGGTGAAGCAATCATGACCCCACAGCGCTTGATCCTTTTTAGTCGTCAGGTCGCCGTACGTTCTGAGGCTCGAACATGATGACACTCACCCCCGCATGGGTCGTGACACAACAGTTGGTGAGCGGGCTCTACCGTAATCTGGCAGAGTTTGTGCGAACTTGTGCGATTTACCTTGGGATTTCAATGCTAGTGGCTGGCACGATGGTGCTGACGATGCCCACGCTGCGCGGGCAGGCTTTGCAAATTCATGCGGCACTGCTTTACGCCCTCGTACCCGACGCCTTGATTCCGTTGGCAACCACAAACACCAGCGCACCCATCGGCACGATCGTTGCTGCCGTTGATTTAGAGCCGATACGGGGTGAGACCTTGCCGCCCTCGGCAGCGGTGCGCTCGCCCCCCGTTGTTGCGCCAATGACTCCAAGCGCCACGTCGCGGGCAGATCTGGCCATCCCGATCAGTTCGTCGCCCCCTAGTTCGGTTGAGCAAAACAGCGCGGCAACCAATACAACGTCGGCCCCTGAGGCGAATGCGCCACAAGCGCCGGTCGCAGCCACCAAGCCCCCCTTGGCAACGGTGCAGCATGAGTTAGCCGTGGCGGCACAAGCCCCTGCATCGGGCAGTGGCACGAGTCTGGCGCAGGTGTTGCAGCGTCATGCTTTAAGTCAAAATCAGCAAGACGCTTTAATTCAATACTTGTCGCGTAAGTATTTGGTTGCAAACCAAGCCGCTCAAATGTTTGTTGAAACCGCTTATGTGGTGGGCGATGAGTTAAAAGTCGATCCTCTGTTGCTGCTAGCGATTATCGCCACTGAATCGCGTTTTAACCCCTATGCGGGCGGTCAAGTCGGTGGCCCGACTGGGTTGATGCAGATCATGATGAGTGTCCATCGCGATAAATTTACTAAGCTTGGACGCGGCGAAACGATGGTGTTTAATCCGGTCGCTAATATTCGAGTCGGTGCGTTTATTTTGGCGTATTGCATCCGCACACGGGGCTCGGTTGCAGGTGGGTTGCTTTGCTACTGCGGCGCGAGCGGCCCGAACGCCGACGGCGGCTATACAGAAAAAGTGCTCTCTGAGCGACGTCGTTTAGCGCTCGCGGGCTCGATCGCGTTAAAAGACTGAGCGTTAGCCTAAAAACGCCTTCATGCGGTGAATCGCTTCTTGCAGGCGGTCAAGCCCCGTGGTGTACGCAAAGCGCATGGTGTGTGCCGCATGTGCGGGCCCAAAGTCTAAACCTGCGACTGCGGCGACGCGCGCCCCATTTAACAGTGCCGCCGAAAAAGCGCTGCTGTCTGGCGAATGCGCTGAAATGTCGCCGTAGACATAAAACGCGCCGTCGGGCGTCACAGGTACATCAATGTTTAAGGCTTTCAGGGCCGGCACCAGAAAATCACGACGTTGCCTAAAGGCCTCGCGGCGCTGCTCAAAGAGGGCTAAGGCGTCGGGGCTGAAGCACGCGATGGCGCCGTGTTGGGCGAGTGTGGGTGCACAAATTGCTAAGCTCGCTGCCATTTTTTCAATTGGTTCAACCATATGAGAGGGCACAATCATCCAGCCCAGGCGCCAGCCCGTCATGTTGAAGTACTTTGAAAAGCTATTCAAGATAATCAGGTTGTCGTCGATGGCGAGTGCAGACTGACGCTTACCGTCGTATGACAAGCTTAGATAGATTTCATCCATCATCACAAAGCCGTTTCGTGCATGCACTTGTTGAATCAAGCGGGTGAGGGCGTCGCGCGGGATCGAGGTGCCGGTGGGGTTGCTTGGCGAGGCGATCAGCACACCACGTGTCGCTGGCCCCCAATGTTGCTCGATATCGGTGTCGGATAGTTGAAAGCGGTTAGCGATGGTGGTGGGAATGAGTTTTGTGGTGCCGCCGGCCGCACCAACAAAATTGCGATTCGGTGGGTAGCAGGGGTCGGGCATCAGGATTTCATCGCCGGGGTTGACCAGTGCCATCGCAGCCAGCAACAGTGCGCCGCTTGCGCCCGAGGTTACGATGACTCGGTTTGGGTCGACTTTGGCGCCAAGCTGTTTGGTGTAAAACCCAGCAATTGCTTCTCTGAGTTCGGGCAGGCCAGCAGGTGGCGAATAGCCACTTTTGCCAGATTGTGCGGCGAGTTGCATGGCTTGGATCACTTGCGGCGCTGCGGTAAAGTCGGGTTCTCCGACGCCAAGGCTGATAATGTCGATGCCACTGCGTTGTAAGGCCGTGGCTTGTTTAAAAAGTTCGACCGCGTGAAAGGTCACGGTATCGGCGGTGCGTGCTGCAAGAACTGTCATGATGACCTATCTCTCCGTAAGAGGCTGAATTGTAGTGGTTACGCCAACATCTCGACGTGCTTTTTTAATGGGGCGCCGCACCTCGGCCACGCCTTTTGAGCAGTTTTGCGCTCGCCTAGAGCGGACATGTCTAGGGAGCGTGCGCACAGCGCCTGCAAATGCGGTCTCTGCCCAGCCACCGCAGGCTTGGCTGAAGCCGGTTCGCCTCGAGGATGTCGCGCATGCGCGCGCCCTGTGTCAAGAGTATCGCGTGGCACTCAGGCTAGAGGGACGCGAACCCCCGACTGCCCGCACACAAGCGACGCTGTGGGTATCGCCCCAGCCCGCCGGGGCGACGTTATCTCTGGTCGATTCGCAAGCCGGCGTGTGGCGGGCTGACGCTGGCTGCACGGTCGAGCAACTCAAAGAAACGGGCGTTTTTGCTGGAATGGATCTGCCTCCTGAGTTGACGTTGGCACAATGGTTTGCCTGGCCCAAAACTGAGAGGGCTAAGGTATCAGGCGCTGCGCGAAGAGACGAAACACCATCGCCCGAACAACCCTGGGAGACGGGTGAGCGAGAGGGTGGGTGCGAGCTAGGGTCGAGCATGCCAGAGGCGGTTCGAATCGTTGAGCGCGCAGAAGTGTTGTTGGCGGATGGTACGGTTGAGGTGCTTGGCCCTTTTGGGGCAACCGCGCAAGCGCCGCTGCGTAGTCTGACCTTGCAACAGTTGGTGCCTAAGCTGTTTGAACTGGCTGGCTCTGATGCTGCACAGCGCTGCGCGCAAGCGACTCCGTGGCCGGCTTGCTACCGGTTAGATGCCTTGATTGCGACTGCGACTCACGAACCCAATCTTGCGCAATTGCTGTTTGGGCATCAAGGCAGATTAGGCTGGGTGCAAGCGCTCTGGCTTAAGCGGCTTGACGCTGTTTTCGAGCCCCAGCGATCAGAGCAAGATGTTGAGCGAAACAAAGCTCTGTTGCAGCTTGCCTCACACCTTGACCAAGAACTCAAGCACATCCTAGACCCATTAGGGGTATTCGGTTAAAACTCTAACCTAAAGGGGCTAGAATCGGCTTCTTAAATCGTTCACATGCAGAGCACCATGGAAAAAACCTTTCGTCAGGCCGCGCTTGAGTATCACGAGCAGGGTCGTCCCGGCAAAATCTCGGTGACCCCGACTAAAACCTTATCCAATCAGCGCGACTTAGCGTTGGCTTACTCACCCGGGGTTGCTGCTGCCTGCGAAGAAATTGTGGCGGATCCAGCGAACGCGTTTCGGTACACGGCGCGCGGCAATCTTGTTGGCGTGATCACGAACGGCACCGCGGTGCTTGGCTTGGGCAATATTGGTCCTTTAGCCTCAAAGCCGGTGATGGAAGGTAAAGCGGTACTGTTCAAGAAATTCGCTGGCATCGATGTATTTGATATTGAGATCAACGAACAAGACCCAGACAAACTTGTCGAGATTATTGCGGGCCTTGAGCCAACCTTTGGTGGGATCAATCTTGAGGATATCAAGGCGCCCGAGTGCTTTATCGTCGAGCGTAAGTTGCGCGAGCGCATGCGTATTCCAGTGTTTCATGATGACCAGCACGGCACAGCGATTTGTGTGTCGGCCGCTTTCATTAACGGCCTAGAAGTTGTTGGTAAAGATATTAAGCAAGTCAAAGTTGTGGTGTCGGGCGCTGGTGCCGCAGCCTTAGCATGCCTGGATTTAATGGTGGATTTGGGTTTGCCGCTCAAGAATATTTGGGTGTCCGATATTGAGGGCGTGGTCTATGAAGGCCGTACCGTCTTGATGGACCCCGATAAAACGCGTTTTGCGCAAAAAACCGAGGCCCGCAAACTCGCTGACATTATTGGCGGTGCAGATGTATTTTTAGGCTTATCGGCGGGCGGTGTGCTCAAGCCAGAGATGGTCAAGGTGATGGCTGCCAAGCCTTTGATTTTGGCGCTGGCCAACCCCAATCCTGAGATCTTGCCCGCTGACGCACACGCGGTGCGTGATGATATTGTGATGGCCACGGGTCGCTCTGATTATCCCAATCAGGTCAACAACGTTTTGTGTTTTCCGTATATTTTTCGAGGCGCGTTAGACGTTGGTGCCACGACGATTACGCGCGAAATGGAAAAGGCGGCGGTCGTGGCGATTGCCAAGCTTGCCCAAGAAGAGCAAAGCGAGGTGGTTGCCGCCGCCTATGGTCAATATGATGTGGCGTTTGGTCCTAATTCCTTCATCCCCAAGCCTTTTGATCCGAGGTTGATTGTGCGCATCGCCCCGGCCGTGGCTAAAGCTGCGATGGAGTGCGGCGTTGCAACTCGCCCAATCGCTGACCTAGAGAGCTATGTCGAGCAGCTTGAGCAGTTTGTCTATCGCTCTGGTGCATTTATGAAGCCCCTGTTTGCAGGCGCTAAATCGCACGTTCGCTCAGGTGGTCGGACACGTATTGTGTTCACCGAGGGCGAGGATGAGCGTGTCTTACGCGCGGTGCAAGTGATCGTTGACGAAAAACTGGCAAAGCCCATCTTGGTCGGGCGCCCTGCAGTGTTGAAAGCCCGCATTGAAAAGTTTGGTTTACGCTTGCGTTTGGGCGAAGATGTTGAAGTGACCGATCCAGATTTTGACCCGCGCTTTCATCAATATTGGACAGCCTACTGGGAAAAAATGTGTCGCAGCGGCGTGACCAAAGAAATGGCCCGGGTTGAAATGCGTCGCCGCTTAACGTTGATTGGCGCCTCGATGGTCAAAATGGGGGATGCCGATGGCATGATTTGTGGCACCGTCAGCGGTTATGCCAACCATCTGCGTTATATCGATCAAGTTATTGGAAAACAGCAAGGCACCTCGACGTACGCCGCGATGAATATTTTGTTGTTGCCCGAGCAGACGTTGGCGTTGGTCGATACACACGTCAACGACGACCCAACCGCCGAGCAAATTGCCGAGTTCACGATCTCGGCAGCAGCACAAATGCGGCGTTTAAATTTAGTGCCAAAGGTTGCCTTGCTCTCGCGTTCAAACTTTGGTTCAGGCAGTTCGGCCTCGGGTGCCAAGATGCAACGGGCTCTTGCGTTGATTCGAGAGCAGGCTCCTGAGCTTGAGGTTGATGGTGAGATGCATGGTGATTGCGCCTTAGACGAGGCGTTGCGCATGAAGATTTTGCCGTCCTCGACCTTAAAAGGTTCAGCGAATTTGTTGGTGTGCCCCAATGTTGACTCTGGCAACATTGCCTATAACTTGCTGAAAACCATTTCTGGCGGCAACGTGGCGGTTGGACCCTTCTTATTGGGCGCCAACGCACCGGTGCACATACTGACCACGAGCGCGACAGTGCGCCGCATTGTCAATATGACAGCTCTCACGGTGATTGAGGCCAACGACGCATCGCTTGTGCAGCACCAAGCTAAGTTGCTCTAATTTGCGTAATCTTTTGTTTTTTTCGCGCTTGACTACGAATAATTCACCATCGACGAGGCTCAACTAGTTGTCGTATGCTAAAACTACACGACACACTTATGGCCTTGTCCTAGGAGCCCTCTGAAATGAGTAAGGCGGTTGATCCAAAATTAAAGCAGTTGTTGCGCAATGGCGGGGATTTCGACCCCGACACCGGACGCGATTTGCTTTCGGGGGCAGCGGCAGACAGGGGGCTGGCTTGGTGCGTGGCCCAGTGCGATAAGGCGCGGAGCCGCTCGGCGGTGTTTCGTGCAGTCGTAAAGGCGGTCGACTACCCGCAGTTCTTTGGCTCAAGTTTTGACTCGTTTTTTGATTGCCTGTGCGATAGTTTGCTTGATCAAAAAGAAGGTTTGGTGTTGGTGTTTGAAAAACTTCACTCTGCCGATCCCGCCATCGTCATGGACGGTGTGCAATTTATGCAGGTGCTAAACGATGCCGTTGGGTTTGCTCGAGATAACGGTCGCGTATTCATCTTTGGGATCCAGCACGCTGGTAAACACCCCGATGACAAGCCAGGCGTGGTCAACAACTGGAGCGATGAGCCGTCTTAACGCGTTGGTAGTTCTGTGGCCGCGGCCGTATTGGCCAAAGCCACGGCCGCGCGACGTAAACGTCTAAAGCTTCGCGACGCAAATTCTAAAGCCGCGCGACTTAAACGTCTAAAAGTGGTGCGTGGGTAGGCTACCAGCCCAGTAGCGCGGTAGTTGCAGCGGCCAAAGCCAGTCCGGCTGTTTCGGTGCGCAGCACTCTTAAGCCAAACTTGATATTCGTCACGCCTTGTCGCGAAGCTGCAGCAGTCTCCTCAGGACTCCAGCCCCCTTCTGGGCCAATCAGCAGGCTCAGGGCATTAATCTGTTTTTGTTCTTGTTGGCTTGCAGCAACATACTCTGCAAGCGTGTGATCAGCCTCGGGGTCACAAAGCAAGCGATGCCCTCGCGCGGTGGTGCTGATGGCCTGCTCGAGGCTTTGTGGGGCACTGAGGTGCATCAACCGGTTGCGACCGCACTGTTCAGAGGCTGACGCAATCACGCCTTGCCAGTGTTCCAGGCGCTTCTCTAGCCTGGCACCCGACAACTTGAGTACGCTGCGTTGCGCCGCAACAGGAATCACCCTGTGCACGCCCAACTCGACTGCTTTTTCGATAATCCAATCCATCTTATCGCCCGAGGGCAGCGCTTGAATTAACGTGATTTCGCCACTGAGTTCGGCCTCTCTGGGGCTGTGTTGCCCGAGCAAAACCAGCGTTTTTTTGCCCTCAAAGCTGAGCACACCCGCAATTTCGCCCCCACGGCCGTCAAATAACACCACCGTATCGCCAGCCTCTAGGCGTCTGACGCGGATGTGATGCGCCAGAGGCGTTGGCAACACGGTTTCTTGCCCGGCAAAAATCGGTTCGGAGCAGTAAAAGCGGGGGTCAGCCATTAGGTCGCTCAGAGATAGGGTGAGGGGTTATACGGGTGCTAAACTCCTACGTTTTGTAACCTATTTTTCCTGCGCTTGTTTGGGCGGGACACATTGCATGAACTCAAATACTGCTGTCCCCGTTAAATTGGCCGATGCGATTCGAGCCCTTGCTATGGATGCGGTCCAGCAAGCCAACTCTGGGCATCCGGGCGCCCCCATGGGTATGGCCGAAATGGCGCAAGCGCTGTTTACGCGCCACTTGCGTCACAACCCAGCCGATCCAGCCTGGGCCAATCGCGACCGTTTTGTGTTGTCAAACGGCCATGGTTCGATGTTGATTTACGCCTTGCTGCACCTTACAGGTTACGACCTGCCAATGGATGAGTTGCGCAAGTTTCGTCAGTTGCACTCTAAAACTCCGGGGCATCCTGAAGTTGGCATCACGCCTGGTATTGAGACAACTACGGGCCCACTCGGGCAGGGCCTGGCCAATGCCGTCGGGATGGCGTTGGCCGAGGCACTGTTAGCCGCTGAATTTAATCGCCCTGAACATAAGCTTGTTGATCATCACACCTATGCATTTGTCGGTGATGGTTGCCTGATGGAAGGTATTTCGCACGAGGTGTGCTCGTTAGCGGGCACCTTGCGTTTGGGCAAATTGGTTGTGTTGTATGACGATAACGGGATTTCGATTGACGGTAAGGTTGAACACTGGTTTGCCGATGACACAGCCAAGCGCTTTGAGGCCTACGGCTGGAACGTCTTGCGCGTGGCCAATGGCCATGATGTTGCAGCGGTCGATCAGGCCCTCAAACAGGCCCGCCTGACCGGTCTTGCGCAGGCTCGCCCGTCTTTAATTATTTGTCGCACAGTGATTGGTAAAGGCGCACCGACTGTCGCCGGCACCGACAAAGTTCACGGCGCCCCATTGGGCGCAGAAGAAATTGCTCGTACCCGCACCGCAATCAACTGGCCGCATGCGCCTTTCGAAATCCCAGAAGTCGTCTACCAAGGCTGGGATCAGCGCGTTGCCGGTGCTCAGGCTCAGGCTGCCTGGCAAAAAAGGTTCGATGCTTACTCGATTCAGTTTCCCACCGAGGCGCGCGAATTTACACGTCGTATGCGGGGTGAGTTACCTGCTGATTTCGCAAACGCCGCACAAACGCTTTTGAACGCCACGCAAGACAAAGCTGAAACCGTGGCATCACGTAAAGCCTCGCAGCAAGCGATTACTGCCTTGGTTGAGTTGTTACCCGAGATGCTGGGTGGTTCTGCTGACCTGACGGGTTCGAACTTCACTGATTGGAAAGGCGTCGTGCCCGTGCGTGCAGGCGCAGCAGGCCTTCAGTTTGGCCGTCATATCAATTATGGCGTTCGTGAATTTGGTATGGCCGCCATCATGAACGGTATGGCCTTGCATGGTGGCTATTTGCCCTTTGGCGGAACATTTTTGACGTTCTCTGATTATTCGCGTAACGCGTTGCGCATGGCTGCCTTAATGAAGCAGCGTGTGGTGCATGTGTTTACGCACGACTCAATTGGTTTGGGTGAAGATGGCCCAACCCATCAATCGGTTGAACACGCTAGCAGTCTGCGTTTGATCCCAAACTTGTCGGTGTGGCGCCCTTGCGATACCGTCGAAACTACCGTGGCCTGGTTGGCAGCGGTGAGTCGGCCCAGCAGCATTGGGATGGACGTGCATGCAGGTGGCCCGACAGCCTTGTTGTTGTCGCGTCAAAATTTGCCGTTTGTGGCGCGCAGCGCCGAAACGTTAAAGCATGTAGCGCGCGGTGGTTACGTGTTGCAAGATGCCGCCAACGCAAAGGCTGCGATCATTGCGACGGGCTCAGAAGTCGGGCTTGCGATCGATGCGCAGAAACTGTTGTCCACCGAGGGCATTGCGGTGCGAGTGGTGTCGATGCCAAGCACGGATGTCTTTGATCAGCAAGACGCGGCGTGGCGCGCGTCGGTATTGCCCAAAGGGATGCCGCGCGTTGCAGTTGAGGCTGGCGTTACAGGGTTGTGGCATAAGTATGTTGGGCTTGAGGGTGCGGTGGTCGGCCTCGACACGTACGGTGAGTCAGCGCCCGCGGGTGCACTGTTTAAACATTTTGGCTTGACGGCAGAGAAAGTCGCGCAAGCAGTGAAAAATCTTTTGTAAATTTCAAATAATCAGGAGCTCGACACATCATGACGATTCGCGTTGCTATTAACGGCTATGGCCGTATCGGCCGTAACATTTTGCGTGCACATTACGAAGGTGGCAAAAAGCACGACATTCAAATCGTAGCCATTAATGACTTGGGTGATCCCAAGACCAATGCCCATCTGACCCAATACGACACCGCCCACGGCAAGTTCTCGGGCACGGTTGGCGTTGATGGTGATTTCATGGTGGTTAACGGCGACAAGATTCGTGTACTAGCCAATCGCAACCCAGCTGAATTACCCTGGGGCGAACTCAAGGTTGACGTCGTGCTCGAGTGCACGGGCTTCTTCACGACTAAAGAAAAAGCCTCGGCCCACATCAAAGGGGGCGCTAAAAAAGTCATTATTTCAGCACCAGGTGGTAAAGATGTTGATGCAACCATTGTGTATGGCGTCAATCATGGCGTGCTGAAAAGCTCAGACACCGTGATTTCGAATGCGTCTTGCACGACCAACTGCTTAGCCCCCTTGGTGCAGCCGTTGCACGAAGCCCTTGGTGTCGTGACCGGGTTGATGACAACGATTCACTCATACACCAATGATCAAGTGCTGACCGACGTTTATCACGAAGACTTGCGCCGTGCACGCTCGGCCACCATGAGCATGATCCCCGCCAAAACTGGTGCTGCTGTTGCGGTTGGCTTGGTATTGCCCGAGCTCAATGGCAAGCTTGATGGCTTTGCGATTCGTGTGCCCACAATCAATGTGTCGCTGGTTGACTTATCATTTATCGCCAAGCGCGATACCACCGTTGACGAAGTCAACGCGATTTTGAAGACTGCCTCTGAAGGTAAGCTCAAAGGTATCCTGACGTATCAAACTGAGCAGCTTGTTTCGATTGACTTCAATCACAATCCAGCCTCAAGTAACTTCGACTCGACTCTGACTAAAGTGTCGGGTTCGTTGGTGAAGGTGTCGTCTTGGTATGACAACGAGTGGGGCTTTAGCAACCGCATGCTCGACACCACGATTGCGTTAATGACGGCAAAATAATTGCCACGTACGAACAAGAGGCCCTTCGGGGCCTCTTTGCTTAAGGGTCATCTGGAACGAGTGCATATTGCCTAGTACGCTTTGCATGTTTCGTGACTGATATTTTTTGATTTCTTTGTGTTGGATCATATGACCACTGTTCAAACTCTCTCTGGGCTGGCTCAGGCCGGCAAGCTCGCTGGCAAGCGCGTGTTCATCCGCGCCGACTTGAATGTACCGTTTGATGATGCGGGCAACATTACCGAAGACACTCGTATTCGTGCGTCGGTACCCGGGATTCGCCTGGCGCTGGATGCAGGTGCCGCGGTGATGGTGACGTCGCATCTGGGACGCCCAACCGAGGGTACGCTCAATCCTGAAGATTCACTCGCGTCGATTGCCAAGCGCCTGACTGAATTAATGGGGATGCCAGTGACTTTGGTGCAAAACTGGGTTGAGGGTGTGACGGTTGCGCCGGGCCAGGTGGTGTTGCTTGAAAACTGCCGGGTCAACAAGGGCGAAAAAAAGAACGACCCCGAGCTGTCTAAAAAAATGGCTGCGCTATGCGACGTGTATGTAAACGATGCCTTTGGCACTGCGCATCGCGCTGAAGCCACTACGCACGGCATCGCTCAGTTCGCGCCAATCGCTTGTGCAGGCCCATTGCTGCAGGCTGAGCTCGAAGCCCTCGGGCGTGCCTTGTTAGCGCCTAAGCGTCCGTTGGTTGCGATTGTGGGTGGCTCTAAAGTCTCGACCAAGCTATCGATTTTGCAGTCGCTGGCGGACAAGGTCGATCAGTTGATTGTGGGCGGGGGTATTGCCAACACCTTCATGTTGGCCGCAGGCTTGCCGATTGGTAAGTCGTTGGCTGAGCCTGATCAATTGGATCAAGCCCGAGCAGTGATGAAAAAAATGCAAGAGCGCGGCGCAGCGGTGCCAATCCCCACAGACGTTGCATGTGCCAAAGAGTTTTCGGCGCAGGCTCCGGCCACCGCAAAGTCTGCCAAAGATGTACTGGCTGACGATTTGATTTTTGATATTGGGCCACAAACTTCGGCACAGTTGGCTGCGATCTTGAAGCAAGCAGGCACCATTGTTTGGAACGGTCCCTTGGGCGTGTTCGAGTTTGACGCCTTTGCGCACGGCACTGAAGTGGTGGCGCACGCCATTGCTGATTCGGCAGGGTTTTCAATTGCTGGAGGTGGTGACACCTTGGCCGCGATTGCCAAGTTTGGGATCACCGATAAAGTTGGTTATATCTCGACTGGGGGCGGTGCTTTCTTAGAGTTCTTAGAAGGCAAGACCTTGCCGGCAGTTGAGATTCTGCAACAGCGTGCTTCTGGTTAATCAACAATAAAAAGCGTCGCCCCAGTGGCGGTGGATGATTGATGCGGTTCGGCATGATCCGCGACTTGATAGCTGGTGCCAGGTGTCAAGTCAAAATGCCTACCGTCTTTTAGCTCGGTATGTAACGTGCCGGTCAGACACAGCAAGATGTGCCCTTTCTCGCACCAATGGTCTGCCAGATACCCTGCACTGTACTCAACCATACGTACCCGAATCGCGCCAAATTGGCGTGTGCGCCAAAAGGCCTTGCCCGTTGTGCCGGGGTGCTCTGTGACTTCAACGCTTGACCAGTCTGTTGTGCCAAACGGAATATTGTTTATTTGCATGATGTCCCTTGAGTTTTAAAGGTTTTAGCCCCATTGTGATAGGGTGTCCACCCTTTTGGCGAGCCTTGTGCCGCCACGCATATGGAATTCAAAGATTATTACAAGATTTTAGAACTACCCCGCGACGCTTCGCAGGATGACATCCGCAAGGCATATCGCAAGCTTGCACGCAAGTATCACCCTGATGTCAGCAAAGAAGCTGATGCTGAGGCACGCATGCGTGATCTGAACGAGGCCAATGATGTCTTGCGGGATGCTGAAAAGCGCGCCGCCTACGATGGGTTGGCGGCCGGCGTGTCTGGGCCAAACGGTGCGAGCCCCGGACCCGGCTGGGATCGAGGGTTTGAGTTTTCAGGCGCGCAAGGCGACGGGCCTAATCAGGCTGAGTTTCAAGACTTTATGGCAGGCTTATTTAAACAGGCCGAGCAACAGCGCCGCGCTCAGGGGCGTGGTCAAGGGTTTGACTCAGGTCAAGGTCATGCGCAACCTTTACGCGGCGAAGATCACCATGCCGATATCGAGATTTCGTTTGAAGATAGTTTTGCAGGCGCCACCCGCGAACTAGGCTTGCGTTCGGTGCAACTCGATTCACAGGGGCGGCCTCAATTGGTGAATCGCACACTGAGTGTCAAGATCCCCGCAGGCGTGAAGGCCGGGCAAATGATTCGGTTAGCGGGCCAGGGGATGCCGGGTGAAGGCGGTGGTGCACCTGGAGATCTGTTCTTGACCGTACATTTTGCAGCACATGCGCTGTATCAGAGCAATGGTCGCGACTTGAGCATGAAGCTTCCTGTGACGCCTTGGGAAGCAGCACTCGGCGGTAAAGTGCACGCACCGACGCTTGCCGGAGAAGTTGAAGTCAATATCGCTGCAGGCAGCAAACAGGGCGGTAAGTTACGCTTGCGTGGCAAAGGTTTGCCTGGCGATCCTCCCGGCGATTTGTATCTGGTGCTCGACATTGTTTGGCCGTCGGCAGAAAACGAGCAAACTCGTGCAGCGTATGAACAGTTGGCAAAGGTAGCGGCTTTTAATCCGCGCGCCCACCTAGGAGTTTCAGCATGACCCAAATCACGATTTGTACGGCGGTCGTGGTCGACGACCAGGCCCCTGTCACCATCCATGAGTTGGCGCAATGTTGTGAGCAACAGATTGAGTGGGTGATGACACTTGTTGAGCATGGCGTCTTGCCAGCCGTAAGGCAGAGTGCACCGCCCGAGGGTTGGGTCTTTGCAAGCGCTGCGGTTGCTCGTGCGCGGCAAGTTGCGCGCCTGCAGCGCGATTTTGAAGTCAATCTCGATGCAGCGGCTTTGATGGCAGACCTCATGCAAGAAGTTCGCGAGCTGAGGTTGCAGTTAAGAGGCTTTTGACATCACCTTTAAAAAGAACCGTGAGTGATAAGTCAATGACTCTTAAAGGTGATAGGCAAACGACTCTTAAAGGTAATAAGTAAATGACTTTTAAAGGTTATAAGTAAATGACGCATTAGTCGTTTAAGAAATAAAGAGGCCGCCTTAAACTTCCAGTCCCAACCCGCTTGGCGGGCATGACGAGGCTGGATTGAGATGCTTGCGCCGATTACCAAACTTCCCGACTATGTCTTAGAGGCCAAAGGCCTTGGTCTGCGCTATGGCGCGGCAGCGCCTTTGGTTGCTGGGCTAGATATTTCGGTTGCCGCTGGCGAAATTGTGGCGATCTTAGGCCCAAGCGGTGTCGGAAAATCTAGCCTGCTTCGTGTGCTGGCGGGGTTGCAGCCACCCACGCAGGGTTCTGTGCTGGTGGATGGACAACCGTTGACTGGCACCCATCCGCGTGTCGCGATGGCCTTTCAGGATCCCAGCTTGTTGCCATGGTTAACGCTTGAAAAAAACGTAGGCTTTGGGCTAGATTTCAAACATCAGCCACGCTTGACTGCAGCCGAAAAAAAACAACGTGTCGATGTTGCAATTAGTGAAGTCGGTTTAGAGCATGCGCGATTGCTGATGCCCTCAGAGTTATCGGGCGGCATGGCGCAACGTACCGCGCTTGCGCGCTGCGTTGCTAGGCAGCCCGAGGTGATTTTGCTGGATGAGCCGTTTGGTGCGTTGGATGAAGTGACGCGCGCGACCATGCAAAAATTATTGCTGACCCTGCGTGACGATTTGGGCACCGCAGCGGTATTAATCACGCACGATATCGACGAGGCCTTGCAAGTCGCGGATCGTATCTTGCTCTTGGGCGGTGCGCCTGCCCATTGTGTGGGCGAGTGGCATCTTGCGTACGCTCAGCCGCGTGAAGATCTGGTTGAAGAGCTAGGCCAGTTACGCATTGAAATTTTACGAGCACTGCAACGTGCATTGCATTCGAAGCCAGCGCGAGCGCCGGCACATTCTGCCCCTTAGGAATTAGTCGATGTGTCTTGAACATGTCTCGCGCCGCGAGATGCTCAAATTAGCAAGTTTATTTACCGTCGCGGGTGCAGCCCCACTACTGTCCGCCTTTAACGCGCAGGCACAACCTGCTGCGAACGGCCCGGTGCGTATTGGTTATTTACCAATCACCGATGCTGCTCCCCTTTTGGTGGCGCATCACAACGGATTCTTTAAAGACGCGGGCGTTGACGTTGAAAAACCGACGATGCTGCGCAGTTGGGCGCAACTGATCGAAGCGTTTATTGCCGGTCAGGTCAATGTCGTGCATCTGTTATCGCCCATGACGGTGTGGGCGCGTTTTGGCAGCAAGGTGCCAGCCAAGATTGTTGCCTGGAATCACGTCGGCGGTTCAGGCCTGACAGTGTTACCTGAGATTAACGATATCAAAGCTTTGGGTGGAAAAACTGTCGCTATCCCGTTTTGGTATTCGATTCATAACGTGGTGTTGCAAGCCATGCTGCGCGAGGCGGGGCTAGAGCCGGTATCGCGTAAACAAGGTGGCCAGCCCGTTGCCAACGAGGTCAACCTGGTGGTCATGGCGCCGTCTGATATGCCGCCCGCTTTGGCGTCGCGCAACATCGCAGGCTACATCGTGGCCGAGCCCTTCAATGCGATCGCTGAAACGATGGGCATTGGTAAGGTATTGCGCTTTACCGGAGATGTTTGGCGCAACCACGCTTGCTGCACGGTGTTCATGCACGAGCGTGATCTTGAACAGCGCCCAGATTGGTCACAGAAGGTGGTGGATGCGATTGTGCGCGCTCAGTTATGGATTCGTGACAATCGTGCGCAAACGGCTCAACTGCTCTCCAAAGAAGGCGTGAATCGTTACACGCCCCATGCCTTGCCGGTGCTCAATAAAGTGCTAGCGCCCGCTGCAAGCGATCGCGAGTCGTATTTGTCGTCTAAGGCGATTCGCCATGCCGGTTGGCAAGATAAGCGCATCGATTTTCAGCCTTACCCGTATCCTAGCTACACCGAAGAACTCGTTGCGCGTTTGAAAAGTACTGTGATCGAGGCTGATCGTAGTTTCTTGTCAGTACTGGACGGTAAGACTGCTGCCGCGCAGTTGGTCGATGATCGTTTTGTGAAGCGCGCGATTGAAGCGGTGGGCGGCATGACTAAGTTTGGTCAAGCGCCGGGTTATGTGCGGGAAGAAGTGATCGAGGTCTAATGGCAGCTCAGCAAAAAACGCACACTGCTTGGCGGGCGTTGCAGGGGATCGCAGGAATTTTTTTAATGTTCGCGCTGTGGTGGTTGCTGACGGTGCCGTTTGCAACGCCCGGTTCAATGGGCCAACGTTTTGCGCCTGGCCCCTCTTTAGTGGCCCTCTTTACGTTGCTGCAGAGCGGCGAGATCTGGATTCATATCGCGGTAAGTTTGCAGCGTGTCGCGGTTGGGCTTGGGTTAGCCTTGCTTGTCGGCGTACCCCTTGGGTTACTGCTTGGCGCCTCTGCGGGCGCTAATGCAACGTTATCTCCAGCGTTTCAGTTTTTACGAATGATTTCGCCGTTATCTTGGATGCCGATCGCGGTGATGGCCTTTGGTGTCGGTGATCGACCGGTTTATTTTTTGTTAGCTTTTGCTGCGATGTGGCCCATCATGCTCAACACGCTTGCCGGCGTACGTCAGCTTGATCAGCGCTGGTTGCAGCTTTCAAAAAGCTTGTCAGCGACAGGCTGGGAGACCTTAAAAGGCGTCATCCTCCCAGGCATTTTGGGGCACGTGTTGACGGGCACACGCTTGGCTATCGGTATTGTTTGGATTGTGTTGGTGCCCTGCGAAATGCTGGGCGTGTCGGCGGGCTTGGGTTATTTTATTTTGGATACGCGCGATCGTTTGGCGTATGACGAGTTGATGGCAACCGTGGTGCTGATTGGTCTGTTGGGATTTTTATTGGATAGCGCGTTTAGAAAGCTATATGAGGCTTGGAGCAACAGTCGCTGAAAGGTCGACGTGAGGTTTTTGTCGACTTCAAAAGATACATCGTTGCTCGATTTGTTTAGACCGGACACGCCTAACTTTGTCTGTCGCTGCGCGTCAGGCAACCGATGATTTCGCTAAAGAAAGAGTTTTGACGCACCCCAGAATAAACTGGCTGACAGCAGCATTGCGGCCGGCAAAGTTAAGACCCAGGCGGTCAAGATCGTACGCACAGTGTTTTTGTGCAAACCGCTTTTGTTGGCGACCATCGTACCCGCGACTCCTGACGACAAAACATGTGTCGTAGAAACGGGCAGGCTGTATAAGTTTGCAAAACCAATTGCCAGCACGGCGGTCACTTGAGCGCACATACCTTGAGCGTACGTCATTCCTTGCTTGCCAATTTTTTCACCAACGGTTTTGACCACACGTCGCCAGCCAATCATGGTTCCAAGGCCTAAGGCGAGCGCCACCAAAAGGATCACCCAAAAGGGCGAGTATTCGGTTGTGGCAACCAGATCTTTACGAAGTTTTTGTAAGTCGGATTTTTCGCGAGCAGGCAAACCGGGCAGGGCAGCGACTTTGCGAGCGGTATCGTCTAAACACAGAAGATAGCGCCTGACTTGAATGCGCTTGTCGGAGCTGAGAGTGTCGTAGTCACGCACTCCCGTCAACGTGGTGCGCAGGGCAGTGATGGTGGCCATTGTGGTGGCCGGGTCGCAGCGATAGACTCTGGGTAAGTCGTGTAGACGGTCAGCTTTGTCGAGAACTAAAAACTCGCCTAGAGTATGCGTGTTGCGCTCGTAAAAATCGCTCAGGTGCTGCGCGGCATCGTAAGAACGTTTAATTTCGTAAGGTGTTGCATTGACGTCAAGTACGAACTTGGCGGGGACGATGCCAATCAGTACCAGCATAATCAGGCCGATTCCTTTTTGTCCGTCGTTTGAGCCATGTACAAAGCTCATTCCCATTGCCGACATGATTAGCACGACACGGTTCCAGAAGGGTGGACGTTTTTTGTCGATTAATTCACGGCGCTGATTGGGGGTGATATGCATGTTTGATAGCGGCCACCAGTATCTGAGCAAAATCAAAAATAATCCTGCGATCAGAAATCCGACTAACGGTGATACGACGAGTGACATTCCGATTTCACTTGCTTTACGCCAGTTGACCCCGTCGCTTAATGGGGCGCTAGTGACCCAAGCGTTGGCTAAGCCGACGCCCAGTATCGAACCAATCAGTGTGTGCGAGCTTGAGGCGGGGATGCCAAAAAACCAGGTGCCGAAGTTCCAGGCGATGGCCGCAGTGAGCATCGAAAACACCATCACTAAACCTCGATTGGTGTCGACATCGATCAGCAGCTCGACGGGCAGCAAATGGACGATAGCGTAGGCCACGCCAACGCCACCGAGCAAGACGCCCAAGAAGTTAAAAATACCCGAGGCGACAACGGCCAAGTGGGCTGGCATGGCTTTGGTGTAAATCACGGTGGCAACTGCATTGGCCGTATCGTGAAATCCATTGATGAATTCGAAGGCCAAGACGAAGGTCAGGGCCAAAATGAGACTGGCAGTGACCCAAGGCGTGAGTCCAGTAAAGATATCCAACATAGGGCCCACCATCCGTGAAAGTGCTTGTATATTACTTGTAATAAAAAAGAAATGCGGCTCGACGAGGCTGATGACTGGTGTTGTTTGCGATGCAAGTCCATCGCGGCGAGGCTCACGAACAAGGTTCGGTGACGTCGGGCTGGCTAAACACCTTCCTTGCCGTAGCGAGTTGAGTCGTTACTGGTAAATTACGGGCTTATTTGATCGCCCTTCTTTAGGTAAATTTATGACGCAAACCACAGCGACTTCAGAAACCTTGCGCGTTGGCATCGTTTCGGTCTCAGACCGGGCTTCGAAAGGTGTTTACGAAGATCAAGGCATCCCGGCGCTGCAGGCTTGGCTTGAGCGTGCAGTGTCGACGCCGGTGCAAACCGTTTCTCGTTTAATTCAAGACGAAGCGAAAGAGATTTCAGCCGCGTTGATCGAACTCGTGGATATCGAGCGTTGTCACCTTGTGCTGACAACGGGCGGTACGGGCCCCGCGCGGCGCGACGTGACACCCGAAGCGACGCAAGCTGTGGCCACGCGTGAGATGCCTGGGTTTGGCGAACAAATGCGGCAGATCAGCTTACAGTTTGTGCCTACCGCGATCTTGTCGCGTCAGGTGGCTGTGTTGCGCGAGATTGAAGGCCACGCTGCCCTCATTATCAATTTGCCAGGGCAGCCCAAAGCCATTAGCGAAACCCTTGAGGGTTTAAAGCGCGAAGACGGCAGCGTCGTGGTGTCGGGTATCTTCGCTGCTGTGCCGTACTGTATTGATCTGATCGGCGGGCCGTACATCGAAACCCACGACGCAGTCGTCAAAGGGTTTCGTCCCAAGTCGGCTCGTAGGCCACCCGCAGCCTAGTGCACCTCGACATCGTCTTGCACCAACGATGTCGAGATCGAGCAACCGTTGTCAGCGCCACGGCCAAGTCGCTAAGATCAACCCGCCAAGCTCAACGCGGCGCCCTTAGCTAACGGCAAGCCTCCACAGCGAAGTGACCTCGGCCCGCCTGGCATCAGCTAGCGGGTCTCCCTCTTCTTTGGCTTTGGGGTGAATCGGCCGCGTGTCGAGTCGCTCGAGCACGACCAAGCCGGCGCGCTCAATCGCAGCGAGCAGCGCCGCGCGGCTACGTAATCCAAGGTGTTCGGCTAAATCCGACAAAATCAGCCAACCTTGTCCTTTGGGTGCAAGATGTTTGCTGAGCCCTGACAAAAAGCCCAACAGCATGTGCTGATCTTGATCGTAAACAGCTTGTTCAAGCGTTGAGGCAGGCCGCCCCGGCAACCAAGGTGGATTACACACTATCAAATCAGCCTGCCCCTCAGGAAACAAATCACTTTGTTGCAAAGTAATTCGCTTACCCATGTTCAAACGATTGACGTTGTCTTGTGCGCATAACAATGCACGTGCGCTGGTGTCGGTGCCGACGACGCGCTTGACGCCTTGCTTGACTAACAAGGCTGCGAGCACGCCCGTGCCAGTGCCCACGTCAAACGCGGTCACGACCGACAGAGGGCTCGCCCGAAAAGCCTGACTGACCAAATCCAGATACTCCGAGCGAATTGGGGCAAACACTCCATAGTGTGGGTGTATGCGGTCTTGCAATGCGGGCACCTCGACCCCTTTTTTGCGCCACTCATAGGCGCTGATGACGCCTAGAAGCTCGGTCATGGGCATGACATAGGGCTCAGCGTTGTCGCCATACGCCGCCAGGCAGGCGGTTGCTACCTCAGGCGCGCGGCGCAGGGTCAAAGCGTGGTGGGGTTCGAAGCTCAGTAGCAACATGCCCAGCGTGCGTGCGCGTTGCGCGCGCGCGAGTCGTACCTGATGAAAGCGTTCGGGGTAGGGTTGCTCGGCATACTTGACCCGGCGTTTTGCGGTGCGCCGACCGAGTGCTTGCAGTAATTGGCGGGCATTTTGAAAGTCACCGGTCCAGATGAGGCCAACGCCTTCGCTTGCGAGCCGATAGGCGATATCGGCGGTCATCGTGTCATCGGCTAAAACAGTGCGTTTTGGGGGAGTCCAATTATTTTCAGAACGCCACGGCAGTGACTGAATCTCACCGTCTTTTTCCCATGAAATAACTGGAAAGGCTGCAGGATTTGGGTGGCTAGCTGGCATCAGGGCGTCTCAATATTTTGGCTGGATAGGGCTAAACCCGAATTTGGGGTGTTTTCAGGGCAAATGCTGTCATGCTGCCGTAAAATAACGGGTTAATTCATCCTCCACCCCGTCATTTTGCTCTAAAAAAGGATTTCTCATGGCACTCGTCTCTATGCGCCAGCTTTTGGATCATGCCGCTGAGCATGGTTATGGCATTCCCGCCTTCAACGTGAATAACCTCGAACAGGTTCAAGCCATCATGGAGGCGGCCGCTCAAACCGACAGCCCGGTGATCATGCAGGCCTCGGCAGGTGCACGCAAATACGCGGGCGAGGGCTTTCTTAAATATTTGATTCAGGCGGCGGTTGAGTCCTATCCACAGATCCCTGTCGTGATGCACCAAGATCATGGGCAGTCGCCCAAGATTTGTCAGGGCGCAATCGATCTTGGGTTTTCAAGCGTCATGATGGACGGCTCGTTGAAAGAAGACGGCAAGTCGATTGCTGACTACGATTACAACGTCGCTGTCACCAAGCAAGTCGTCGACATGGCACATAAGTTGGGCGTTACCGTCGAGGGTGAGCTCGGCTGTCTGGGTTCGCTCGAAACCATGCAAGGCGATAAAGAAGACGGCCACGGTGCTGATGGCAAGCTCACAATGGATCAGTTGTTAACAGACCCCGAGCAAGCCGCTGACTTTGTGCGTAAAACACAATTGGATGCCTTGGCCATTGCAATTGGCACAAGCCACGGTGCGTACAAATTTACCCGCAAGCCCACTGGCGATATTCTGTCGATTTCGCGTATCAAAGAAATCAACAAACGTTTACCCAATACGCACCTCGTGATGCACGGCAGTTCAAGTGTGCCTCAGGATTTGTTGGCTGAAATCCGCCAGTTCGGCGGTGACATGAAAGAAACCTATGGCGTGCCTGTTGAAGAGATTCAAGAGGCGATCAAGTTCGGCGTGCGTAAAATCAATATTGACACCGATATCCGCTTGGCGATGACGGGTGCGATTCGCCGCTTCTTTGCCGAAAACCCCGGTAAGTTTGACCCACGCGAATACCTCAAGCCCGCCCGTGAAGCGGCTAAGGCGATATGCATTCAGCGTTATCAGCAGTTTGGCACCGCAGGCAACGCCAGCAAAATCAAAGTGATCCCGTTGAAAGACATCGCAGGCCAGTACTCGGCAGGCAAACTGTCACAGGTTGTGCAGTAAAACTGTTGCAGATTCTTCAGTCAAACTTGCGCAGGTTGTTCGGTCGGGCTATCGCCTTCACAGGCTTGACTGACAGAGCAAAAAGCCCCTCTAGCCAATTTGGTTAGAGGGGCTTTTTGCTACCTTACGCTCGCCCTGTACGCCAAGACGATTGCTGGGCAACCCGTCTTTGGCACCCTCGGTTGGACTCGTGCTCCTCGTCCTTATACTCGGCGAGGGTAAGAGACTCGTAGTTGTTGTTAAAATCACCATATCTTCAAGATTTAAGCGGGCGGAAGCTCGCTTTCACTTTTATAGGCTTCGCTGTGGCTCTCACGATTCTTCAGTCTTCGATCCAGTCTTTGCCCCTGTTGGCGCGAGGAAAAGTGCGCGATATGTATGCGGTAGGAGACGACAAGCTGCTGATTGTGGCAACCGATCGAATCTCTGCTTTTGATGTGATTTTGGATGACCCGATCCCAGGCAAAGGCCAGGTGCTCAAAGAGCTCACCGACTTTTGGCTTGCGAAGCTAGCCCACGTGTTGCCCAATCATTCAACGGGCATCAACCCTGAAGATGTGGTGACCGCAGCCGAACGTGAGCAAGTGATCGGCCGTGCTGTCGTTGTGAAACGCTTAAAGCCAATTTTGGTCGAGGCCGTCGCACGTGGCTATTTGATTGGCTCGGGCTGGAAAGACTACCAAGCAAGCGGCTCAGTCTGTGGGATTGCGTTACCTGCCGGGCTCAAGCAGGCCGGTAAGTTACCCGCGCCGATTTTTACGCCAGCTGCCAAAGCAGAGTTTGGCTTGCATGACGAAAATGTAGACTTTGATTACGTGATCAAAGAAATCGGTCTCGAAATGGCAGAACGCATTCGCGAGGTCACCTTGCGTTTGTATTCTGAGGCTGCAACGTTTGCCGCGACCAAAGGCATCATGATTGCTGATACCAAGTTCGAGTTCGGGCTTGATGCAAACGGAACTCTGCATTTGATGGATGAGGTGCTCACGCCCGATTCATCGCGCTTTTGGCCTGCGGATGGCTATCGCGAAGGCATTAGCCCCCCGTCCTTTGACAAGCAATTTGTACGCGACTATCTTGAAACGCAAGATTGGGGCAAGACACCGCCTGCGCCAAGATTGCCAGCCGAAGTGATCGCTAAAACTGCCGCTAAATATCGTGAGGCACTTGATCGTTTGGTGGCCTGAGGCCTTCGGGTCACCACCGTTATATTGTTTGTTGCGGGTTCAACCTTTAACAGGGCTTTGATATGTCCTCTACTTCTAGTGCCGCCACCAACGCAAAGGTATCGACTGCGTCTGGCGTTGTCAGCGAATCCTCAGCAGCAGCTTCGCCAATCGTTGGTGTCGTCATGGGCTCCTCAAGCGATTGGGAGGTCATGCAACACGCGGTCAATATGCTCAATGATTTTGGTATCGCCTGCGAAGCGCGGGTTGTGTCGGCACACCGGATGCCTCAGGATATGGCTGATTATGGGGCTGCTGCGGCAGGTCGTGGCTTGCGGGCCATTATTGCGGGCGCGGGTGGCGCGGCGCATTTGCCTGGCATGATGGCGGCGCTCACTGAGGTGCCTGTCTTTGGCGTGCCGGTGCCTTCTAAATATCTGCGTGGCGAAGACTCGTTGCTATCCATTGTGCAAATGCCAAAGGGTATCCCTGTTGCGACCTTTGCAATTGGTGAGGCCGGTGCGGCAAACGCGGCGTTGCACGTGATTGCAAATTTGGCGACAACCGATGGTGCGTTACGCGAGCAATTACGTGCGTTTCGTGCGCGTCAAACCGAAACTGCGCGTGCAATGAAGGTGCCTCTGTGATCTTGCCGGGTGAATGGTTAGGCCTGATGGGTGGTGGGCAGCTAGGTCGCATGTTTTGTCAGGCTGCTCAGTCTTTGGGGTATCGCGTAGTTGTGCTCGATCCTGCACCTGAAGGCCCAGCGGCCTCAGTTGCCGATATGCATATCCAGGCTGAGTTTGATGACGAAGAAGGATTGCTGCGCTTAACACGACAGTGTCGAGCTGTGACGACCGAGTTTGAGAATGTTCCGGCCACGAGTTTAAAAAAATTAGCCAAGCATTGCCGGGTGACTCCTGGCGCTCAGGCGGTTGAAATCGTACAAGATCGCATTACTGAAAAAGCTTACATCGCGAGCCAGGGGGTGGCGGTCGCTCCCTATACGCCGGTACATTCTGCAGATGACTTGCGCGCCGCGGGTGCGCATTTGTTTCCGGGGATTTTAAAAGTTGCTCGTCTGGGCTATGACGGCAAAGGGCAGGCGCGTGTGCACACTTGCGCTGAGGCGTTGGCTGCCTTCGAAGAGTTCGGTGCCGTGCCCTGTGTGCTCGAAGCGATGCTTGATCTACAAGAAGAATTATCGGTTGTGATGGCGCGCGGTCTCGACGGTCAGTGCAAGGTGTTTCCGGTGGCATCAAATGTGCATGATCACGGCATTTTGGCGGTATCGACCGTTGACATTCAGCCAACACCCTTCGCACAACGTGCAACGCAGGCGGCTCTGGCGATTGCGAATGGATTGAAGTATCAGGGCGTACTGTGCGTCGAGTTTTTTATCTTGCGTGATGGTCAGTTGCTGGTCAACGAAATCGCGCCGCGTCCACATAATAGCGGCCACTACACCATGAACTCGTGCGTGACGAGTCAGTTTGAACAGCAGGCGCGTGTGATGGCACGCTTACCGTTAGGCAGTACGCAGTTGCTAACGCCCGTGGTGATGCTCAATATTTTGGGCGATGCTTGGTACACCGACGAGACTGATACCCAAACCGAACCTGATTGGTCGGGTGTGTTGGCGGTGCAAGGTGCCTCGCTACATTTGTACGGCAAGCGCGAAGCCCGCCGAGGCCGCAAAATGGGCCATGTGAACTGCGTGGGCAACACCTTGGCTGAGGCGATTGCTGCGGCGAACCGAGTGGTTAGCCTCTTGCGCTTACCAGTGGCTCCTTGACGTGTCAGAGCGTGATCAACCTGTTGTGAATGCGAACGCGAGAGCAAGTGCAGCCGAGCTTGTCCACGCTATCGAAGTCTTGGCGCAGCAAGGCTTGGTTGCCTTTCCAACAGAAACTGTTTACGGTCTGGGGGCGGATGCTGAAAGTGCGTTAGCGGTTGAACGCATCTATCAGGCAAAAGGCAGGCCCTCTAATCACCCCGTCATCGTGCACGTCACCCCAGAGGCTGATTTGTTGTATTGGGCGGCGAGTGTGCCGCCTGAGGCTCAGCAGTTGATCGATGCGTTTTGGCCAGGGCCGCTCACACTTATTTTAAAGCGGGCTTCACATATTTCTTCAGTCGTTAGTGGCGGGCAAGACAGCATTGGTTTGCGCTGCCCTTCGCATCCTGTGGCACAAGCTTTGTTGCGTGGGTTTGCTGCGACGCGTGCGTCAGGTCAAGGCGGCGTTGCTGGCCCATCGGCCAACAAATTTGGTCAGGTGTCACCCACCACCGCCGAGCATGTGCGCAGCGAGTTTGCTGAACTATTTGCGCAAGGCATGCCTATACTTGAGGGCGGCGCGACCGACGTCGGTATCGAATCCACAATCGTTGACTTATCGCGCCTTGACCAAGGTGTGGGTCCGGTGCTGTTGCGCCCGGGGCACATTACAGCCGCCCAGCTAGCGCAAGTGTTAAACCAAGAGGTCGCAGCACCCGATGCCCAAGCACCCCGCGTTTCGGGTGCTTTAAAGTCTCATTACGCGCCGCAGACGCCGCTGCGCTTGCTCTCGTTGACCGAACTTCAACACGCAGTAGCGGCTGCACAAACCACCAAACTCGCGCCGGGTGAGCGCCTGGCAGTGGTGACCCATATGCCTGAGGGGATAGCTGTCGGGCCAGATGAGCCGCTAGAGCGGATCAGCCTGCCCAACGACCCAGCTGCCTATAGCCGGGTGCTTTACGCCACGCTGCGCGCGTTAGATCAGCAGGGCTATCGCCAGTTGCTTTGGCAACAGCCTCCGACAGGGCCTGAGTGGGATGGCGTTCAAGACCGGCTCAGCCGAGCGGCTGCGGGCTTCAGCTAATGATTTCAGCGATCGAGTTGCAAGACCCCATCAGTCATGTCACCAACAAAAAAAAGCGGCGCGCGCCTTGAAAGACGCGCGCCGCTTTTGAACGAGCAGTGAAACCGGCCTAGAAGAACGCTTGAATCCCTGTTTGCGCGCGACCTAAAATCAGGGCGTGTACGTCGTGCGTACCTTCGTAGGTATTGACGACCTCAAGATTGACCAAGTGACGGGCCACACCGTACTCATCCGAGATACCGTTGCCACCCAACATGTCGCGTGCCATGCGGGCGATATCAAGCGACTTGCCGCATGAGTTGCGCTTCATGATTGAAGTGATTTCAACGGCGGCTGTGCCTTCGTCTTTCATGCGACCTAAGCGCAGGCAGCCTTGCAAGGCAAGTGTGATCTCGGTTTGCATATCGGCCAGTTTTTTCTGGATCAGTTGGTTGGCAGCCAAGGGGCGACCAAACTGTTTGCGGTCAAGCGTGTACTGACGCGCCATGTGCCAACAGAATTCTGCCGCACCGAGTGCACCCCAGGCAATCCCAAAGCGCGCTGAGTTCAGGCAGGTAAAGGGGCCCTTCAAGCCCGACACGCCAGGCAACATCTGTTCGTCGCCAATCTCGACACCTTCCATGACGATTTGGCCTGTGATTGAGGCGCGTAAACCGACTTTGCCGTGGATCGCAGGTGCTGACAGCCCTTTCATGCCCTTCTCGAGGATGAAGCCGCGAATGCGACCGTCGTAGTCACCGCCTACGCATTTGCCCCAAACAACGAATACGTCGGCAATCGGCGAGTTCGAAATCCACATTTTGTTGCCGGTCACCGTATAGCCGTTGGCGGTCTTTACTGCGCGGGTTTCCATGCCTGCTGGGTCAGAGCCATGATCGGGTTCTGTCAGACCAAAACAGCCGATCCATTCGCCGCGGGCCAGCTTGGGCAAGTATTTTTGTTTTTGCTCTTCGCTGCCGAACTCATTGATTGGCAACATTACCAGCGAGGATTGCACTGACATCATCGAGCGATAGCCCGAGTCAACGCGTTCGACTTCGCGTGCGATCAGCCCGTAGCTGACGTAATTCAAACCCGAGCCACCGTATTGAGTGGGGATTGTTGCGCCCAACAGGCCAAGCTCACCCATCTCAGTAAAAATCTCGACGTCGGTTTTTTCGTTGCGAAACGCATTGACCACGCGTGGCAAAAGCTTGTCTTGGCAATATGCACGTGCGGCGTCACGCACCATGCGCTCTTCGTCAGTGAGCTGGCTGTCCAGCAAGAGGGGATCTTCCCAGTTAAATGAGGCTTCAGCGGCCATGTCGTGCTCCTAAATGTAATAATTGAACGATACCAAGGCTCGGTCTAGGCTGTTTGCAATACCCACACACAAGTGCTTACTGTGCCTTTGAGCAATTTGTAGAGGGGCATCTGAGATACCCCTCGGCGCAAACTGCTTGCAGAGTCGTGACTGACCGAGTCTCTTGAAAGTCTAGAGAAACACCCCGGGTTGATTGGGGTGCGCCGTGAAATTATTTTTTGAGTGCCGCCGCCCGTAATTTCGAAATCGTGGTGGTTGGGGTAATGGTTTCAGGATCAATCAGACAATGAATGATTGCTGGTTGCTTGCTAGCCAACGCGCGCTCGTAAGCGGGGCCAAACTGTTCGGTAGTTTCGACACGTTCGCCATGGCCACCAAAGGCGCGCGCGTAGGCGGCGAAATCAGGATTTTGCAGTTTGGTTGCCGAAACGCGACCTGGGTAGTGTTTTTCTTGATGCATACGGATGGTGCCGTACATACCGTTATCGATGATCAACACAATAATCGGTAAGTTGTATTGCACAGCCGTCGCAAACTCTTGCCCGTGCATCATGAAGCAGCCGTCGCCTGCAAAGCAGACCACAGTTCTTTCGGGCCACAGACGCTTGGCGCCGACAGCGGCGGGTAAGCCATAACCCATCGAGCCCGAGGTCGGTGCAACTTGCGTTGCAAACTGAGTAAAGCGATGAAAGCGATGGAGCCAAGTGGCAAAGTTGCCTGCGCCGTTGGCCATGATGGCATCAGCAGGTAAGTGAGCCTCAAGGTATTGCATCACGCCACCCATTTGCAGGGTGCCAGGTGTTTTGATCGGGGCTGGGTCGCTCCAGGCCAGATAGCTTTGATGCATGGTGGCAGTCTCTGCAGCCCAAGGCTGCGAGGCTGGTGTTGCAACTGACGCTAACTCTGAGGCGAACGAAATCGGTGAGGCGTTAATCGCCAACGCAGCGCGGTAGACGCGGCCGAGTTCGCCGCTATCTGGGTGAACGTGCACTAGCGTTTGTTTGGGCACAGGGATATCAAACAGGGTGTAGGCCTGGCTAGGCATCTCTGACATGCGACCGCCGACTAACAACACCAGGTCGGCTTCGGCAACGCGCTTGAGCAAAGCCGGATTCAAGCCAATGCCGACGTCACCGATAAAACAGGGGTGGTTGGCCGGGAACAGCATCTGGCGTCTGAAGGATACTGCGACCGGTAGTTTGCAGCGTTCAGCAAAGGCGACAAAGTCGTTAACGGCTTGAGCGTTCCAGCGGGTGCCACCCAAAATCGCAACCGGTGCTTTGGCTTTGGCCAGGCGTGCAGACAAATCTGCCATTTGCCCTTTGGTGGGGGCAGAATCTACCGCTTCGTAGTGCGGGGCATCTGGCGCGGTTGCAAGTTCGACCAACATGTCTTCGGGTAAGGCGATCACGACTGGACCTGGACGCCCCGAGGTAGCGACATGAAAAGCGCGTGAAAGAATTTCTGGGATACGTGCGGGGTCATCAATTTCGGTTGCCCATTTGGCGGCGGTGCCAAAGACTGCACGGTAATCCATCTCTTGAAAGGCTTCGCGTTCGCGCATGCCGCGTTCGATTTGACCGACAAAGACGATCAGCGGGGTCGAATCTTGTTTAGCGATGTGAATGCCGGCTAAGGCGTTTGAGGCGCCCGGGCCGCGCGTCACCATGCAAATGCCGGGCTCGCCATTTAATTGACCTTGGGCTGCGGCCATCATGGCTGCGCCGCCTTCTTGACGACACACTGTCACTTCGATGCTGACATCGACCAACGCATCGAGCACTGCCAGAAAGCTTTCGCCGGGTACGCAAAACACGTGTTTGACGCCGTGACTGACGAGCTGACCAACAAGAAGTTGACCACCGGTGCGTGGGGCGCTAGGAGAAGGGGCTTGGCTCATGATTTTTGCTCTGGTGATGGGGCGAAGTGAGGTAATCCGACATCATATCGTGTCGGAGGGGATTTTAGACCGTCTGAGAGAGCCAAACGCACAACGCGGCGTCAGTCAAGTTGTCGCTTTGAAGGGGATCCCGAGCGGCTAAACGATGCTTGAGGATGAGGTCTGCCAAATGGCTGCGCATGGGCATGTTGGCCTGCTTGGCCTCCCAGCGCATGGCGGCCATGGTGACCACGTGATAGAGCGCTGTGGCGGCTTGACGAGCCTGTTCAGAGCGATTTTCGTTGGCGACTGCGGCCGCGTATATGAAAGCTTGGTCGATGCGTTCGGCTTGCAGCACTGCAAGCTCTTGGCTGACTGGTGTGCCCTGGGCCAAGAGCGCTTGAACATGTTCGCGTAACGCGGGCAGTGACGCCTCACGTTGAATGGCCCGAATGACATCGAGCGCGACAATGTTGCTAGTGCCTTCCCAAATTGAGCCGAGGTGGGCATCGCGCAAGATCCGCGGGTCGCTCCATTCTTCGATATAGCCGCAACCTCCGCGGACTTCCATCGCATCGCCTGCAACTTTGCGTGCATCGCGACAGGCCCGAAATTTGATAAGGGGCGTCATGATGCGCATCAAGGGGCGTTTGCTCGAGTCTTGATCTGCTGCGGCCAGTGCCTGCGCTGTTTGATACACCATGGTGCGCGCTTGCTCAGTGGCCAGGGCCATTTTGCTGAGCTGGCGTTGCATCAAGGGCATGTCGATCAGTCGTTTACCAAAAGCCTGACGGTGCTTGGCAATATAAAGTGCTTCGGTTAGTGCGCGTCGCATCAAACCCGCGGCTCGTACACCGTTTGACAGGCGCGAGTTATTGATCATGTCGGCCATGTGTTGAAAGCCTTGACCGCGCTCGCCCACTAGCCAGGCAAAGGCACCGTCAAGCCGGATCTCACCGCTCGCCATCGAGCGAGTGCCCAACTTATCTTTTAAACGCAAAATCCGATAATGGTTGTGGGTGCCATCGGCAAGCGTACGCGGCAGTAAAAACAGCGAAACTCCTTTAAGCCCCTCGACGTTTTCAGAGCGCGCAAGCACCATTGCAAAGCCAGCATCAGGGTTTGAACAAAACCACTTGTCGCCCGTCAGAGACCAGTTGCCGTTGGCTGTTAGGGTTGCCTGGGTGGCGGTGGCGCTCACGTCTGACCCAGCCCCTTGTTCAGTCATAAACATGGCGCCTTGGTGCAAGGCATCAAAGTCTTGGGTCGTGACCATCGGCAAGACTTTTGCGACGAGCGCAGGGTCGCCAAATTTACGCAGAGTGCGGGCCAACGAATCAGTCATGCTGACGGGGCAGCATAAACCAAACTCCGCTTGCACAAATAAATACGTCAGCGCGTATTTGGCAGCCGGTGGCATGGGTGTGGGCCAGTTCAATACACCCCCGCGATGCGACATCGCGGCTAAGCCGAATTCGCTGTAGGCGTAACGTTCAAGCTCAACGTACGCTGGGTGTTTGTTGACTTGCGACGTGTCGATACCGGCGCGGGTGCGCACTGAAAGCGTTGGGGGATGTTTGTCTGCGGCGCCAGCCAGATCGTCCAGCAAAGAGCCGGCTAAGGCACCAAGTCGCTGTAAGTGCGGCAGCAAGTGTTGATGCAAATCTTTTGGCAGATAACAAGCCAAAAGGTCACGTGCAGCGTCTGCGTGAAATAAATTAATCCCGTACGAGTCTGGAACAGGATGCTCAGGTGCGAGAGTGTTATTTAGCATGAGCGAAAAATGTTGCCTTGAAGCTTAAGGAGCAGACCGCTGATGTGATAAATGATGCCAGGTTGGTCAGGGCAGCCTAAGATCCGGTTGAAGTCATTGACAGGCATGCAAGGGTCTCTTTTGCGATAGCCAGACTAGAGGTCAAGCCCGGTGATTCAATGCCAAATAAATTCACGAGACCTGGTACCCCATGCGTTGCGGGCCCCGCAATCATGAAGTCGGCTGCGGGTTCGTGCGGCCCAGAAATTTTGGGACGAATGCCAGAGTAGCTTGGCGACAAGGTGCCGTCTTTCATGCCCGGCCAGTAGGTGCGCACTGCTTCGTAAAACCCTAAGCAGCGAGCCGGGTCGACTGTGTAATCCACCTGATCAATCCATTGCACGTCAGGCCCAAATTTTGCTTGCCCCCCCAAGTCGAGGGTGAGGTGCACACCCAAGCCGGCATGGTGTGGAGTTGGGTAAATCAGATGGGTAAAAGGCGCGCGGCCTTGCAGGCTAAAGTAGCTGCCCTTGCAGAGATATTCTGTTGGGATCGAAGACTCAGGGATCCCTTTGATCTTGCGTGCCAACGTGGGCGCGTGCAGACCCGAGGCGTTGATGAGTATGTTGCACGATAACGACATGGCCTCAGCACCACCAAACTGCAAGTCAAAACCACCACTGCTGCGCACGCTGCCCGATAAAAGTGGGGTGTGAAACACGCACTGCGCTCCAGCGTTTTCGGCATCGCCTTGATAGGCCAGCATCAGGCCGTGGCTGTCGATGATCCCAGTCGAGGGCGAAAACAACGCCGCTGTACAGAACAGGGCTGGCTCAAGCGCCTGCGCCTGGGTCGCTGATAAGAGTTCCATATCCGTCACACCGTTGACGTGCGCTTTTTTTAGGATATCAGTGAGTGTCGGGATCTCTTCTTCGCTCGTGGCGACGATCAGTTTACCCAAGCGCTTATGCTTCACACCATGTTCAGCGCAATAGGCGTATAAAAGATGACGACCCTCAACGCACAAGCGGGCTTTGAGGCTACCGGCGGGGTAATAAATACCTGCGTGAATCACCTCTGAGTTACGTGCGCTAGTGCCGGTGCCAATACCTTCGGCCGCTTCAACCACCATCACCTCTCGCCCGCTTTGGGAGAGGGCTCGGGCGATCGCTAAACCGACCACACCCGCACCGACCACTATGCAATCAATATCTGCGCTCATGACTTCGGTTTATTTTTGAAGGTTTGGAGTGAGGTCGTAACCACCCGCGTGGTACACCAAAGGTAAGGCCTCTGAGCGCTCGCAGTGTTCGACTTCGCCAATAAAAATAATGTGATCGCCTTCGTCGTAGCGATTGCGGTTGAAGCATTCAAACCAGGCGGCACAGGGCAGGTCAAGGCGAGGTGAGCCGCCTGGCGCTTTGACGAGTGGCATATTGGCAAACCGTTCTGCCGGAGTGCCTCGGGTAAAGCGATGAGAGACCCCAAGCTGCTCGTGACTCATCACATGGATCACATAGCGATCGCAGTCTTGCATGGTCGCCATGGAGGACGAGCCGCGCGACAAACTAAACAGTACGAGAGGCGGCTCGAGGGACACTGAGTTAAACGAACTGACAGTCAGCCCAACAGGCGCTTGGCCTGGAAGGCTTGCGGTGATGACAGCTACGCCGGTCGGAAAGCGGCCGAGGGTCGCCCGAAAAAAGGCAGAATCAAAAGTTGGTGCAGAGGCTGTCATGTTATGGAGAGATGCGTTCGAGTGCCCAGCCGGTGCCAGAGCGTTGATAGGTAAGGCGGTCGTGCAAGCGCGAAGGGCGCCCCTGCCAAAATTCAAAATACTCAGGCGCTAAACGATAGCCGCCCCAGTGGGGAGGACGAGGAGGTTGATCGCCATATTTTTGCTGCACGGCCGCGGTATTCGCCTCGAGTGCAGCAAGAGTGGTGGGTTGGCTTTGCGCGGATACCCAGGCACCCAGACGCGAACCCAGCGGACGGCTGTGAAAATACTCGTCAGATTCTTGGGTAGACACCTTTGTCATCAAGCCGTTCAAGCGCACTTGGCGCTCAAGGGGTTGCCAAAAAAAATTCAGACATGCCCAAGGCTGTACGGCCAAGTCTTGGCCCTTGCGCGAGTTGTAGTTGGTATAGAACACGAAGCCCGCTTCGTCAAAACCCTTGAGCAGAACGATTCTCGCTGAGGGGCGCCCTTGCGCGTCGGCTGTGGCCAAGGTCATCGTGGTGGGTTCAGGGACGTTTTGCTCGAGCGCTTGCTCGAACCACAGGCCGAACTGCTCAAACGGAGAGGCTTTGGCGTCCTGCTCAAGCAGGATCCCTTTTTCGTAGCTTTGTCGCAGATCTGCGATCGACATGATGAATCCAGGTGGAGTAAGTCAAAACCGGTTTAGGAGCGCGACGGTTGCCATCTCACAGTGTACCGTGGGTAACGTTCATCTTGCCAAGGGGATTACTGGCGATTACTGGCTGTTTCTGATAACACTGTTGCGGTTGACGCGACTGAGGCGATGGCCGTTGGTCCGGCTATGGCGATGGTTGTGGTCGTTGTTGGGGCGACTCGCTTTGAATGTTGTCTTGCCGCCAGTGCAGCAGACGCTCGGTCAAGGTGGCGAGATGTTCATCGCAAATCCCTGCCGCTTTCAGAGACACGGCAGTTTGAGTCACATAATCAAAGCACGACCCATAGGTACCGTGCGCTCGACAGATAATTTCAACTAAGTCATCCTCAGGGGGCTGTGTGACGTAGGCCGGGCCACGCCGATCGATCACAAAGGCCATTGCCGAGACAGCCCCCTGAGCGGTCGCACAGGTGAGCCAGCTTGGCAAATAGGCGCCAGTGCCCATTTCGCGTTTCCAGACGGCGTCAAAGGTCTGTTGGACGTTTTGGCTAGAGATCTTGAACACCATGCCCTGGCAGGTGCCGGTCTGTTCTAACCCAAAGACGAGGCCGGGAATCTCAGGAGTGCCTCGATTGATGCGTGACCAGAGGCACAACGAGCGGTGATAGCCGTCGAGCGTCGCTGGGCGCTGCTCGACAAACTCAAATTCGGGTCGCCAAATTAGCGAACCGTAGCCAAAAATCCAAAGATCCTGCCCTTCCCGCCAGTCTTTAAGCGCAGTCTCAAGTGAGGCCAGTCGCTCTTGTTCAGTCCAGCGCAGAAAGGTATTTGCGGGTGGAGGGGCCGGGTAAGTGGGGGGCATAGGGGCTAATTGGGCGGTGGTGTGGTGGGCGGGTGCGAATCGGTCGTGGGTCGGTTTGCGAGTTCGGCATCGCGGGTGAACCAGCGACCCGCGCCAAGCGCCGCGGCGGTGATCCAAAACAACGGCATGACTCCACCCATGACGGCACCCAGAGCGCCAAAGGCCAGTGGCAGCGTCACTTGGCAGCCGTTAATCAAAGCCATGCGCAAACCGAATGCTTCGCCTGCACGACCGGGCGGAGCGTGGTGCTGCAACAGAGCCAAAATCCCGGGTTGCGTCGAGCCTAACGCTAGCCCAAGCACAAAAGACATCGACATCAAAATCCAAATTTGCGATAAGAACGGGTAGAGCAAAAAGTTGATGCCTGAGGCGATCAAGGCCGCGTGAATCAGTTGCCACGGGCGAACATGGTGTTGAATCCAAGGCAGCACGATGCGGATGACGATTGTGGCGCATGCAAAAGCCGCCAAAATAAGCCCAATGGTGGTGGCCGACAAACCCGCACTAACACCAAAAATCGGAACCACAAAGCCGTGCGTATCCCAGGCACTTGAAAGCAGCATGTTCGCAATAAACACTCTGCGCAGCTCTTTGCTGGCAAACAGGTCGGTGACGCTGCGCTTGACTTCGCTTGGGGGCGCTTTGATGTGAGAGGTGACTAGGTAGCGCTTCATGCGCATGACGCCGATAAAACACAGGATTGGCGAGAGGGCGAGCAACGCAAAGACGCTGCGGTGCCCAAGATGGTCAATCGAGATGCCGGCGACAAGCGGACCGATCAGTCCCGAGGTGGCCATTGCTAACGAAAGCCATGAAAAATTGCGTAGGCGTTCTTCGCCGGTGCTTTGACCCATCTGGCGCTGCACTGCGATTTGAAAGGTCATGTGACCTGAACCAATCAATACCGCCGCAATCATCAGAGACGGTAGACTTTGCCAGGCGAAGGGCAATGAGGCCCCCATGATGACCATGATCGCGCTTGCGCGCATGGGCTTGAAGGGTCCGATTGCATCAATTAAGCGGCCGGCCTGGACCGAGCAGAGCATTGGTAAAAGCGCAAATACCGCGATGAGTACGCCGACCTCAAAAGTCGAGCGCCCGAGCTCGAGTGCGGTCAAGGTAACGGCAACTCTGCCGCCCGAAATCGCAATGTGTACTAGCATGATCAACAGACACAGAACCCCCGCGCTGGCCAAAGCAGACGGTAGAGGTGGGGGCGAAGGTTGGGGGGGCGGCATGCTCACAGTATTAAGGGTAAATTGTGTTCCTCTCGCGCGCTCTTGTCGAGCGCGCCGTGCGGTTTTTTGGGTAGATCATGCAAAAAGATCTCGTAACAGAGCAATTGAGCCACACTTCTGATGCAGAGCGCCGCTTCGGTGGGCTTGAGCGACTTTACGGTTCGCAGTCTGGCGCTGCACTGCAACACGCGCATGTTGCCGTGGTCGGGATTGGGGGTGTGGGGTCATGGGCTGCAGAGGCGCTTGCGCGCAGCGGCGTGGGCGCGCTTACCCTGATCGATCTTGATCATGTCGCTGAATCCAATATCAACCGCCAGGTGCATGCGTTGACTGAGACCTTGGGCCAATCAAAGATTGCGGCGATGGCCCAAAGAATTCATAGCATTCATCCCGACTGTCGATTGACACTTGTAGATGATTTTTTAACTCCCGACAACGTGCAGCAAATTCTGCCGGTTGAGTTAAGTGTTGTACTTGACTGCACCGATCAAGTTGCAGCCAAGATCGCGATGGTGCTGCAGTCGCGAGCGCGTCAGCAAGCCTTAATCGTGTGCGGTGGGGCTGGCGGAAAAACCAATTCATTGGCTTTGCAGGTGGGCGACCTTGCCCAAGCCACGCATGACGCCTTATTGGCCCGAGTGCGCAATACCTTAAGGCGCGACCATCGTTTTGCGCGTGCGTCCAACGCTGCTGGCAAAGCGCTCAAGCGGGTGCCTAAAATGGGGGTTCGAGTGCTGTGGGTTGACCAGCCCACCCGGTTACCCGAAGTGTGGCAGCAACAGTCAGAGGGCGAGGCCTTGCAAGGGCTGTCTTGCGCTGGGTATGGTTCAACGGTTACTGTCACAGCAGCAATGGGATTTGCAGCCGCAGCAGAAGCAGTGAATACTATCCTTTCTGCAAAGGTCGTGGCGGCGCGTTAATCATGACAAATGAAAATGACTCATCAAGCACGCGAGTAAATCACTAAAACATAAAACGACAAATCAGAACGTATTACCTAAGACGAAAACGAATAACAACA
>Ga0222712_10000469_pt1 | contig 53091 bp, 48 predicted proteins | sample C33_657DmetaG_FD_165043 | JGI IMG/M metagenome (GOLD analysis project Ga0222712, IMG submission 165043) | Estuarine water microbial communities from San Francisco Bay, California, United States - C33_657D | ecosystem: Environmental > Aquatic > Marine > Unclassified | place: USA: California... | reverse complement strand
CTGATGGTGAACTGAAGGATGCTTATGTGTCTGGAACTACACCGTTCTTTGATGATACTGAGAGCGTCAAGTTTGTGCAACCTTGTGTAGACTTTATTCATCCACAGATGCCCGACCTTGATGTAACTGGTGTAAAGTTTCTGACTGATAAGGAAGCAGCAGAAGCTAAGAAGCAAATCAATGCTATTCTGAAACAAGAAAAAGAACTAAACTGGTGGAACTTAACTGAGATATTTGGTTGTAAATATCTTGCACATCTTTACCTCACGATGATGGAAATCAAAGAAGATTTAATGGAAATGATGATTGTGACGGATGCCCCAAAATCCTATCTGAATGGTGAGCAAATCGTAGGCGAAGGGTTTGTGTTGAAAAATGATAGTACCATTATGAAGTTAGTCAAGAGGGAACAATTTTCCGTTGCAAACTTTAATAATACTAAATCTTGGGCATAGATTTTCCTTTATTCCAGGGAGTTTTTCCTTTTCTTGCTTCACTCATTTTCTTTTTAGTTTCCTCGGAGTATTGTATTCCTTTACGACTTTCGCTTAATTTCTTCTTATGTTCATCTGATAAGGTTCTTCCTTTACGCATCTCGCTCATTTTCTTTTTTGTTTCTTCGGAGTGTTTTTTTCCTTTGTGTGATTGACTTATTTTATTTTTTTGATATTCTGGTATAACTTTACCTTTCTGTCGTTCTCCTATTTTGTTTCTTGTTTCCTCAGATGGAACTTTACCCTTACGAGTTTGACTCATTTTATTCTTAGTTTCTTCACTATGTGTAAAACCAGAACTACCCTCACCACCATTAGTTCTATTGTGAAGAATACCAGTTCCTAAATCTTTTCTACCAAAGACATCAATCATATAGATTTCGTGCTTAAATGCCTCATCTTCAGTTAGATTTTGTTTAAGGAAGATTATTTTAGATTTATCTTTTGGTTTCTTAGTCACTCTATTATTAGCAAATATTCTATCTCTGGTTCCCTTACCAATATAGTAAGGTGTCCTATCTTCACGCAAGTAAGCGTAAGTATAAAACCTGTTAAGGTTCGTCATAGTTCTACTCTAAGTTTGGGTGGTAGTATTATTTATAAGGGACACTATTTCTAGTGTCCCCGCCTGAGAAGTACCACCCACTTAGGCACATTATTTAGTTGGGGTTGATAACTGGGCCCCTCAAAGTGCATCAGTAGTATCAGAACAAAGAAAATGACTGCAACTCTTCAACAACAAGCACAAGAAACAATTTGTGATAGTGTTCTGCGTCATACGCAAGCACTATGTGAAGCACTTCGTCAAAACTTTATTGATTATATCATCAAGTCTCATTATCGTTCTCTGTCTAATGGAGACAATACAGATTATCACGAGAATTGTATTGCTAAACTGAAGAATGGTGAATGTAACTATTCTTATGTGATTGAAAGTGGTAAAAAGTATCACAAAATCATTATGGTGATTGATAATGGTCCTGAGCGTCACATTGCCCGTTCCGTTCACGCTTTTGTGGATAAGAATACTGGAGAAGTGTATAAGTCTGCATCGTGGAAATCTCCTGCGAAAGGTGTTCGTTATGATCTGCGATTGATCAAAGATCGTGAATGGTTGCTGGAAAATGCAACTTGGTGTGGAGGATACTTATACAAACGTTGACTAATGTGATTGGAAGTGTTATACTTATAAATAGAGATAAATCACTTCCAATCAGTTATGAAACTCATTCCAAACTATCCCGAATACTCCATCACACCTGATGGTAGAGTATTCTCACACAAAAAATCTGGAGGAAATGGTAAAGGAAAAGTTCTTGATTATTCATACAAAAGAGAACTAAAACCACAACCAAATCGTAAAGGTTATTTAACAATCATTCTGGAACAAAATACCGATAGAATGAAAAGTACAAGTATTCATAGATTAGTAGCAGAAACTTACATTCCAAATCCTCACAACTATGATACAGTTAATCACATCAATGAGGATAAAACTGATAACAGGGTTGAGAACTTGGAATGGATGAGTAATGCTGATAATGTAGCATATTCACAAGCAAAAACGCGACTTATTGAAACACCAACGGGAGAAACCATTGAAGTTACAAATCTTACAAAATGGTGTCGTGAAGTTTTAGGTCTTAAATCATCAGGAAATATGTTAAGATCCTTGAGAAATCCACAGATGCCTTGTAAAGGTTATCGTCTTATTCGTTAATGATTGAAATTGGGCCCCTGAAAGTGTCCCTATAGTATGAGCACAACTGAAATGACGCAAATTTCATTCACCTCTGGCGAAATCCTGGACATTATGGATAGTCTCCAACTTAAGGCACAAATGGTTTCTGATCCACATCTTGCAGTTTATTATGAAAATATGGTAGATCAATTTCAACTGATTTATGATAAACTTCAGGATTTCGTGCCTGAAAATCGTGTTGCTAATCTTGTTCTTGCTATGAATTGAACTGGGCCCCTCAAAGTGCATCAGTAGTATGAGAACCACACACCGCTTCCAAAGTTTCAAAGAGGCACTCAACTTTCTGATGAGTGAGTTTCAGATGAGCAATCAGCAAGCAACTCATTTCATTTGGGACAATCAGTTTACTATGGGAACTGATCGTGCAATTTGGATTACTGAACCTACCAACTGATTATTATGCTTCCCTCCCACAACGCAATCTCTTTTCACTCTGAAGAAGAACATCAGGCAGCACTTTATGATGCTTGTTTGCTGATTGTGAATACCTACAACCAGACAGACATGCTTGATGGTTATGCTGTTGATAATCACAAAGGTGGTGTAACTGCATACGATTTTATGAAGTTTGCCCGTAACATTCTCAACAACTATGATTGTAACTGAAATGACTGACTTTTACGATTATGTTCTCTCTTTCTATGGTCCCGATGGATTGTATCCTATGGGTGCAACTCTGAAACTCATCAAACAAGCAACTTCTACGCATCTCAAGATACTTAAACTGAAAGGAGATGAGTTTGCTGGTGATAGTATTGATCGTGAATGTGTGCGTGATTTGCTAATCTCCAAATACAATCTTGTGTTTCCACGATGACTTACTCTAATCTCTCCAAGATTAAAACTCAGTTTAGGACAAAGGGTAACATTACGGGTAACTTTGGTGTTCCAAAATCTAAAGCAGGTTCTCCCCTAAATGGTATTGGTGTAACTGATGCAAAAGTAGTCAAATGCACCACACAGAAAGAATACCTCAATCGCCTCTATTATGCTTTTGATAACACCACAGACACTAAACTTCGTCAGTTTCTTTATACTGAAATCAAAAAGATCCACATCCAAAATGGTACTTGGTAAATGAAACATCTACTCACTCTTTCACTCTTACTTCCATTTGCATTTGTTGCACCAACTCAGGCACAACAAGTGAATGTTTATGGTGAAAGCTATTGTTATACAAATGTAGAACAATACGTTCCTGGGTATTATGATGCTTATGGTAGATACATTCCTGGTTATGTAAATCGTGCTCGCAATCGTGTTCCTTGTGGTGATAATGTGGTTGTAAATCCTCAACCATACTACAATCAACAACCATACTATCGTCAGCGAGTTTGTAATCCTACCGCAGGTGCTGCGGTTGGTTATGGTTTAGCAACTGCACTCTCAGGTCAAACAGGATACAACTACAATTCTAACTATACTCGCAATCGTAACTCTGGTAGTTACAATTATTCTTATGGAAACAAAAGAAGTAATTCGTGGGGTATTTTTGGAGCAGGTATCGGAGCACTTATGTTCAGTTGCTGATAGTTACTGGGCCCCTGAAAGTGCATCAGTAGTATGAGCACAACCCAAATGACCTACGATTTCTCTTTTGTCCAAGAAGCTAGCGATGCTGGATTAGATCATCAGTGGAACATTGTGACTAAGCGTATTCAGCACAATACCAACTATCCTGGTCTGACTGTAGAGCAAACTCTGCAATTCCGTGATGCTCTCAAAGTTGAAATGGATCAACGTTGGGAGAATGGAGGCAAACAAGCTTTCCAACAAATGCTAAACAAAACCTTCGGTTCCCGCGCTATTCAAGTTGCCTGATAGGATTATGAAAACTAATCAAAACTCTTCCTGGATTGATGAACTAATCAAATAGGAAAATGCTCATCCTGAGTATAAACCATTCAAGGAAGATAAAGATTCTCAACGTCAACAAAACACCAAAGAAAACTACTAAAATGTCTGATTTTATTTGCATCACTTTCGGTCCAAGTGAAGATGTAGCACGAAACGGTTGGTGGAATCGTAAAGAGCGATTTTCCACTCAACGTGCTGCTGAACGTTGCGGACTTGACCAACTTTCTAATGCTGGAACTTTCGGTTATGTTGTAATCGAAGAAGGTGAAGATTTCTGGGATGTTGTTGATGAACTCGGCGCACCTTCTCACGCTGTTTCTATCTCTTGTGGTCGATTTGGTAACTTTAAGGTTGAACCTGCTCCTGAACTTAATCTAGTTTGATTATGACTTCACGACAGGAAATGATTGAGATTCTTGAAGAAAAATGCCTTCAAGATGTTGACCTTGTGAATACAATTATTAACGAGTATGTTCTCAACTTGAATGAAGACCAATTCACAGAACTTGAGGACTTTCTTGTAAACAATTTTGGAGACGATTGATTATGATTTACAACATGGCTTCTGACCTTAAAACTAAACAAATTGTTTGGATTGCACAACCTTACAACTACAAAAAATGACTATTCTCAATCGACTGAATCTCACTCAAGATGAGGAGAACTGTATCATCTTTCTTCTCAACGATGCACGAGGTATTAGCTACCTTTCCAATAAAGAACAGTGGTATCCTGTGATTGATAGTATCACACAAAAGTATCTCAAGAAAAAGTATGAAAACACCCGTGCAGAGGCATTTCAAACTCTATAAGTTTTCTGCAAGTTAATCACAACTGGGCCCCTGAAAGTGCATCAGTAGTATGACACACTTCAATCCCTACGTTCAGAATCTCATCGAAATGGGTTATGATGAGAAAGACTGTCAAACTGTTGCAGCTGCTGGTCTTAAGAAACAGTTTCCTCTCAACATTTACGGTCGTATTTACAACACTCAAGAGGAGTATGATGAGGCACTCGCTGACTTTATCAACGGTCTTTGATAACAACTGGGCCCCTGAAAGTGCATCAGTAGTATGAACACCACCTACACCGTCCGATTCGATTCCAACGCTCTCGATTCTCCTGAGTTTATTGGACCTTTCTACAGCGAAGATGATGCCTACGATTATGCTGATGATCGCAACGGTTCTTTAGCATTATCTGGTATTCCTTCCTCTGTTGCTTGTTACTCTGTTATCTGATTGATGATGAAAACTATTCGTATTCAAGTCGAAACTAATGACGGTTGTCGTACTATTTGGTACGAAAAGTCCAAACTCAAGAATCCAACTGAAGCTATCTGCAAACGTGTGAATGAACAACTGCAAGGTTTGAATCTCAAACGAGTCGAAGTTTCCCTCTCTCCTGCTACTGTCTGAATTATGAACACTCAACTACTCTCTGTCCGCGAACAACTCCAAGAGGATCTAATTTGTCTTCTTGAATCTCAATTTGGTGAGGTAGATTACCTGGATGAAGTTAAGTCTCTTGCCTGCCAAATTGTCGTTGATAACTTTAACCAACTGAACTGATTATGAGAACTCTTACACTCCAAGTCACCGAAGTTTTGTTTGATTTTGATGATGAAGATTTCACTGAAGAGCAACAACAAGAAGTTGTAGATTCTGTCGTTGGTAATGTCTTTGAGGTTGAAGTTCTCAATCCAAATGATGATGATGAAATTGCAGATGTTTTAGTTGAAGAGGTTACAGATTATGCTGAATGGTGTGTAGTTTCTCTCAATTATCGTCACGTTCTTAACACTCACTGATGAAACATTCTAACACAGTTCGTATCATTGACCGTCTCAATTTGTTTCCTGAAACAAGAGGCAAAGCACGATACATCACAGTTAAAACTTATGCACACGCAGAGGAAATCATTAACGAACAAAATCAACTAGGCAACACAGCTACACTCATTAATTGGTAAGATGATTGAAACTAATTTCTTTATTCTTGACGTTCAACAATTTACTGAACTCAAATCCGAAGCTGATGAACTTGGCGTAAATCTTGATTATTATTTGATGGAGTTTTGTATAGTCGATGGAGAGATGGTTGAGTATGATGGTAACAACTGGGTTTCAGTAAGTAACTGATACTGGGCCCCTGAAAGTGCATCAGTAGTATCACCACTGATTCAAACTAAAATGACTTACACTCTCTATCTTGCATCTGTCGCAATAGTATGTTTCTTCACTAAATCTGAAGCAGATCGTTATGCTTTTGATCTCTCACTTGTTCACCCAGAGTATCATCTCGCAGTTGTTCCCAATTATTGAATTGGGCCCCTGAAAGTGCATCAGTAGTATGAGCAACACCCAAATCTCCCAAATGACCATCAACGACATTCAAGATAGCATCAATCTTGCATCCAAACTTGCCCGCGATAATTATGATGCTCGCAATGGTATTATTGACCGCCTGAACTCTACCGTTGTTGTTGATTCTCGCTCCAAAGCTTCATATATTGCTGGTGAGTGTTCTTATTACTTTCCTCTGCACAATCAGCAAGGTGATAAAATTAACGAGGTCAAACTCTATTGCCGTTGCTCACCTACTGTAAAGGGTGGAGTTCGTTACTCTTACACTGTGAACGGTAAGGTAGTTGCACTCAAGAATGTTTTCCTGAAACTTGTTGACCTGGGAGTTTGATTCTCCTTTATACTTAACACAAACTACAATCACACAAAATGACTCAAACTACTCAAACAATTACTCTCGATCAGTTTCATAATTTGCTTGCTAATGCTTATGCTGTGTGTGCGAATGATACGCTATACTTTGTAGGGTATGATACGGACGATAATCCTTACATCGCAGACAATGATGGGAATGATTATGTTGATCTCTCACAGGTAGATGGAGACATCGAACTGGATGACGATTATGCTGTGTTCTTTTACATTCAAGAGCAACCAATTCGTATGCTATTTCTGAACATCAAATCTCCAATTCTTGCTTGATTTCTAATCTCAAACTACAACATTGCAGAATGAAATCCTTTATACTTGGAACCGTTCTTGGTATTTCAGTCGGAACGGTAGGCTTTAACGGTCTTGCACCTATTCTGGACAACGGAGTTAGGTTTGTTCAGAACCAGACAATCAATGCAGTTCAAACAAACAACGCAAACAACTTTCAGAATCACAAATGACTACCACCAGTTTCTATAAAGGAGAATCGTATTCTAAGTTTGATGCTTACTATGAAGAACCCGAGCACGATGATCATTTCACCGCAGAAGATTATGATGCTCGTGAATACTATCGTAACGGATGGAATGAGTCAATTCATGATCGCCAACGTTACTGATACTGGGCCCCTGAAAGTGCATCAGTAGTATCACCACTCAACCAAAACAAAATGACTACCTTTCTCACCAAAGCACAACGCCAAATCTTAATCGACTGGTACATTGACTGCCTGATTGATACTGAGTCAGAGTTTGTTGATGGAAGTGAAGAAGCAGAGCGTCAGCAATTATCTTCGATGAATAACTCTTACTTCTATGAGTACGTTCAGGAGATGATGCCTTCCTGTATGAAAGACCTTGCAAAAATGAAGGTCTGATACACAAACTCTTTCTCACTTTATTACACTTCCCAAACCACAAATGCGTAAGATCGAATCACAAATGAATGATGCAATCCTGAATGAAAAGGATTGGAAATGCGACAATACGAAAGTCATTAACATCGAAGGCGTAAGTTTCGTTTATCTGTATAACAATCTGATTGCAATGGTTGCTGATACTTTCCTTGAATTGTTCGATGGCGGGTATCAATCAAACACCACAAAGTCCCGTCTCAATGCTATTCTCCAAACTCATGGATCTGGAGAGTATGTCTATCAAAAGAACTATCAATGGTTTGTATCAACATCCAATGGTGATGTTCCTTTCAACAATGGTATCAAACTCGACTGAATCCTAATGACGCAAGTTCTCTCTCTGTTAAGTACATTCACTGATGATGAGTTAGATGTATTCAGTGATCAACAAATTGCACTTTTAATTCTACACTTTTTCAATGACTGACGCAGACAAACTTTTCGCATTGACTGAAATCATGAATGACGTGATTCACACGCTAGAGATGAAACAATACGACATCGAAGATTCACAATTATCTCATGAATGTGTGACTGATGCTGATAAGTTTCGCCAAATAGTGAACGACATTCTTTATTCTGAAAACGCACAATGATTGAACTCCTAGTCGCAACTATTGTCGGTCAATCTATCATTGGTCCGAATGTAATGCAAACTGAATACCTTACTCAAACGAATCAAATTATCACAATTCAAGAAACAATTCAAGAAGTTCCTAATTCTCAAATCCAATGACCATTCGTTATACTTTCGACATTCATTCTCGTGAACTCATGTATGCTGTATGCAATGTAACTACAGGTGAATGTTATAGTCAAACAAGTTCAATCTGTGATGCAATTCAACTGATTCAAGGAGGACAAGTCTAATAGATGAAGAGGAAGATGTTTGCCTCTGCTATACAACAAAGTTACATCGTAGAGTATAGATAATTCAATCAAATGGTGGTTGGGTGTATAAGCAGAGGACTGGTAATTCTCTGCTTTTTTATTGCTTCTCATACCATCTGTAACCAAAAGCATAACACCAAGTTTGCCCGTTCTTTATACGTTGAATGTTACTCCAAATGTTAGCAACTCCGTTTTTATTTCCATCACCTTTAATAAAATATGAAGCTGCTAATATGCTATCAAACTCTACAATTTCACCCGTTGTAATACTTACTCCATAGACAGGTTTTTTAGTTTTTTCTGCACTTATTTTACCTGCTTTCTTTGCACTTTCAGTTGTAAATCCTTTATGCTCCGCTGCCTTCCATTTTGTAGGTTTTGTTCTAAAAAAATACCAATCATAAGCGTGGTATTTGTTATGATTGGGACTGCATAAAGAGTATGAAATAGTTGCATTATTCTTACGATTTCCAGTTATTTCTTCTGCTGCATCTGCCATCGACTTCCACATCTTTTTTTGTCCTAATGTTGGATTGATACCATATACATTACCACGAACATTTACTCTTTTTTCAATTAACTTAAGTTCCTCACCTTTCCAACTCCACCTATAACCAAATGCTTGAAATGTTGTACCCTTAATGCAAGCACGAATGGGACCACCTTTTTTCTTTTCACTTACATCATCTACTGCTAATCCTATACTCTCATAGTCTTTAATCCATTCACCTTCTAATGTATAACAACTTACTGCTTTGGAATGAGGATGATTAGACCAATACTTTTTTGGTTTCTTTATACCTTCACCACCTAATGTTATGTTATAACCATTCTTACCATTTGCTTCTAGTTTTTGTATCCAATACATTTCACGTTCATTTACTTTATCATCATCACATTCTTCAATCACTCTAAACTTAAAGTTGTCTGCTCCGTATTTACTGATAGCACGAAGTATAGGCATAGAGAGAGCAGAATTGTTTTCTTGTAAGTTATTGAAACTCCTTGCTAATTGTAGATGTTGTTTCCATCTATCATAGGGGTTAGGTTTGCTAGTCTTACCCACATAGAGTTTGTTACTTTCAAGGTTGGTGATTGAGTAAATATATGCCATCAAAAACGTAAAAAATATACCTGTGTTATTTATACTTAAGTGTGCATTTTCTGACTTAAGTATTCCACAGCCCTGTGGAAAAAGTATAATAAAAGTGTGGAAAAAGGTGTGGAAAACTGTTAAAATGGTGGAGAACTTGTGCTCTTTAAATGTCTCTGGGGCTCGTTATCTTAGGCGACGCTAACACAGAAACGCGATTCCGTCAAGTATAATCCCGCTCCGGACGTTCATAAACCCTCACACACCCCTCAAAAATACACCCACGCCATCATAAATACCCCCAAGACCTTGACTTTCTGCCCCAGAAGACTTATAGTGGTCTGATAACACGTTCAGGAGCACACTTATGTCGGTTGCATTTCAACAAGCACAGAAGGTACGTTATAGAGTGACCTTGGATATTTCAGCGTTTCCAGACTTCGACCCGCATCAGATTGACTGGGAGAAACTATTTCAACTGGAACCAGCTGAGCGTGTGGATGCTTATGTCGAAGACCTAAGTTGCCCTGAAAGGTGGTAAAACAGCACTTTGAGTTTTGATAGCATAACCCCCCATAAATACCCCCAGTTATGCTATCAAAACTATGAGACCCCTAAAGTATAAGAATTTGGGCAGTGGAGTGATGATTCGGGTGCCTGAAATCGTCACCGCAATTCTACCACAGTTGCAAGACGTAATGCAACAACTAGAGGAGAACGGTGAGGATAGCACAGAGGTCATAGCTGCAGTTCTCAATGATATCGAAGACCGTCTGAGTTAACACTACTGGGCCCCTGAAAGTGCATCAGTAGTATGAACACCAACCAAAACCTCTCCGCTTCCATCTATCGCCAACTCTTCACAGATGCAGAGTGGGACGCTATCAGTTCCGCACTGAAAGATTATGCCGATTATGGTGATGAAGAGTCTGAGATTGCAGATTCGATTGATGCAAAAATCAACACAATCTTCCGTCTCACTTCTAACTGAATTCCTTACACTTTTCTCCAAATGATCACCGCAACTCCTGCCGTTTCCGTTACCTTCGAAGAAGCAGAATTTCTGATGCATTGTATTGAAGATTGGTGCGGCAAAACTGAAGACGACTTTCTGGATTTTGATGGGAAAGTGACGCTTACCTACAAACAGATTGAGGAACTCTGGGAGCGTATTCAAGAGCAAAAGTTCGCCTGATTCCGTTACACTTTACCATCACACTTTTCCTAAAATGACTACCACTTTCCAACGTAATGCTCTCGACGTTTCCTATAATGGTTGGGAGAATTATGAGACCTGGAACGTTGCACTGTGGATCAACAATGATGAGGGTTTGTATCATCTTGCTGCTGAGTGTGGTGATTACGAAACCCTGGTAAATCGTCTTTATGAAGAGTATGGCGTGAAGGAAACTAAGGACGGTGTGAGGTTTGATGATCCGAAAGTTAACGTGATTCAACTTAACTCTGATGTGTTCGATTTCTAGGAATTAGTATCAGACAGTGGGATTGCTAAGAGTACATCCCACAAGGCAGCCACAGGGGCAACACTGTATCTCTCACAGCACACTTTAACACACACTCTCATGCGCTACGTTCCTTCTTCTCAGTATACTTTTGATGAGATCGTTCAGCAATGCTATGATGCTATCAATCGCATTCCTACGATGAGCACTCCGAACGATGACAGTTTCTATAGCGAACTTCTGCAATTCGAAGAGTATCGTGAACTTATCGCTGCCTGAGTAAGGTATACTGACCCATTAGGCAGAGGGGTCATTAAATATACTCTTCCCAGTCTCACAGTTTCTTACACTTTCTTAATGAAAATCTCCACCAAGATCACTCTCACTCTGACCGACAGTGAATATAAGATACTGCGTGATCTGATCTATGTCGCCAAGAACACCAGTTACTATCAAGAATGCACACAGACAGATGATTATGATGAGGATGCAAATGTTGCTGCCTACGAAATGATCGACACTGTGGACAAGTTCTGTACTGCCTATCCCGAACCTTTCAACGTTGAGATGTATCGTGAGGTCCTAGAGAGTAAGGTATGATCAAGAGGAATGAGATGCGCCTCTATAAAGACACTCAATTCACACACAGTTTCTAACACTTTTCTCCTTTATTATGTCTAAGCAAGTTCTTCTTTCTCTTCTTGCACAAGGTAACAACGGCAACGAAATTCTGCAGATTCTTGATAGTATTGCAGCCGATGCTGATGATAGTGTGGAGGCAGATGTAGAGTTCTGATGTAACTGACTGTGTGCCCTCTAGTTGACGCTGGGGGGCACCAGTGTTATTATAGTGATTCGACAGTGTTTTATGGGCGTTTGTTGTTGTCGCGACGCGGCGTTGTCCCGTATATTATTTTTTGGGTCCCTCCTAACCTACAGAGGTGACAAATCGACCTCTAAATATCAACCTCTTAAAATTTTTCCGGAACTATGATAAGTCGCAGAACCCCACAAAGAACGCCCTATTGGAATTTCTGGAAGGTAGTCTTTGCAGGATGGATGATACGCTATCCTGGAAAGATGTTCAGATTCATTGGAATCCCCCTTGGAATACTCATAGTGATGATATATAATGCGTTGACAAAATAATAAAAATTTTCCGGAAAAATTTTATGGAAAAAATATATCACATATATGCAAAGAATCGGTGTGTGTATCACAATCTTTCAGAGGAAAAATTTTCTGAAATCTGGGAGATGCTACACAGAATGATTGATTTACTTGATGCTGATATTTCAAAGGAAGACTTACAATATGAAATGATGTATGTGAATAAACTCATACCATTAAACTCTTCATATTGACAGATACTAAATAAACTGATAAAATTGATCTGAAGGTTATTTTTTACTTATGGCAAAAGGATTTACTGTTAAAGCCGCAACACCAAAACCCAAAGAACAAGAATGGGATTTTGATGCAATTAAAGAAAGAATGAGAGGAAAGAGTATTATCTTCTGTTTACCTGGAAGAGGATGTTCTTTTATTTTTCTCAAAGCATTTGTACAACTTTGCTTTGATCTAGTTCAAAATGGAATGAGTATTCAGATTTCTCAAGATTACTCATCGATGGTTAACTTCGCACGTTGTAAGGTACTTGGAGCAAATGTACTCCGAGGTCCGAAGCAGATTCCTTGGGACGGTAAACTTCAATATGATTATCAACTCTGGATTGATAGTGATATTGTTTTTGATTCTAACAAGTTCTGGCAACTCTGTGATGTTGCTCTTTCAGAAGAAGGAGAAGAGCGTGAAATTGTTGCAGGATGGTATGCAACTGAAGATGGACACACAACCTCTGTCGCACACTGGTTGGAAGAAGATGATTTCCGTAAGAACGGTGGTGTGATGAATCATGAAACTGTGGAGTCAATCTCCAAGCGTAGAAAGCCTTTCACAGTTGACTACACTGGCTTTGGTTGGGTTCTGATTAAGCACGGAGTCTTTGAGAATCTTGAGTATCCTTGGTTTGCTCCAAAGATGCAAGTCTTTGAGTCTGGTGCAGTTCAAGATATGTGTGGCGAAGATGTCTCATTCTGTCTTGATGCAATTGAGCAAGGATATCAAATCTGGTGCGATCCTCGTATCAGAGTAGGACATGAAAAAACTCGCGTAATTTGATGGAGGTAACTTATGGCATCTAAAGGTGGAATGAATAAAACGGTGTTTGAAGCAGGAGCACCAAAGAAGACTCGTCAGGGGCGGTCTGCTCGCACTCTTCTTTCAGCAACTTCTCGTAATGGAAGAAAGAAAAAGTATCGGGGACAAGGTAAATAATATTTTAGAGTGCTTAAATAGAAATAAGCACTCTTTTTTTATGTTTTCAGATAAAGAAATTCATATACTCAATTGGATTAAAGAAGTTTCTCAAGTTAGAGAAGAACTAAATGGATTTGCTATTTGCCCCTTTGCATCAAATTCAAAATTTAAAATCATAGAGTGCAACGGCAAATACAATTTAATTTTGTCCCAACCAACTGATAAATTAAAAAAATTTAGAAAAAATCTTGCTAAAACATCATATTATGATATGTGGGATGATGAATATCTAAAAGAAATACTCGAAGATGACTACGATATGATTAAAACGGGATAGCAACCCCGTAAAAAGTTCTGATTTACACAAATCAGGAGCTAAAAATGACTAAAAAAGTCGATAAAAATCAAAATTTTATGAGAAATGAGTGGGCAACTGAATATTTGTCAAGCGAATATGGTTGGGAGTCTCAAATTGAAAAGAAAAAAATGCTTCGCGAGATTTCAAATGATGATTTAACGCCAAAAAAACATGATTTTGCGATTCAAAATGAGATTCATTCAAAAATTCGTAATGATAATGACTATGATGATTGGGAATATGGTACAGAACCACTTTATGAGTTTAAAAATCCGAATAAATAATACAGATTTTGTAGCATTTTATGCCTGTAGAACGGGTAAGTAAGGGATTTAAAGACTTAAGTATGTCTTTTCAGATAAATCCAATCAACTATGATTTGATTGCATTAAAGAATGAGACATCTATTGCCCGTTCTATTCGCAATTTAGTGTTTACATATCCTGGAGAAAAATTTTTTAATGAAAATCTAGGTTCAAGAGTGAGTAGATCTCTTTTTGAGAACATGGATGAAATTTCTGCATCAATCATTAAAGATGAAATTGAAAATACTATTCGAAATTATGAACCTAGAGTAAATTTAATTAATGTAGAAGTTTCGCCAAATTATGATGATAATGAATTTAACGTTACAATAAACTATCGTATTGTGGGAATTGATGTTCTTCCACAACAATTATCATTTGCCCTTCAGCCAACACGATAATGGCATTAGTTAATTTTACAAATTTAGATTTCGATCAAATAAAAAGTTCAATTCGCGAGTACCTTAGAGCGAATTCAAACTTTACAGATTATGATTTTGAAGGATCTAATCTTTCGACATTGATTGATGTGTTGGCTTATAACACGTATATTTCCTCATACAATGCTAATATGATTAGCAATGAGGTTTTTATTGATAGTGCCACGTTAAGAGAAAATGTAGTATCGTTAGCAAGAAATATTGGTTATGTTCCACACTCACGATCAGCATCGAGAGCAAATATTTCATTTTTTGTAGACACAACAGCATTTACAACAAGTCCAATTACCCTAACACTTAAAAGTGGTGTTGTTTGCACTACAAGTACTTCGTTTGGTAATCAAAATTTTTCATTTATTATTGCCCAGGACATTACAGTTCCTGTAGTAAATGGAATTGCCCTATTCGAAAATGTTGATATCTATGAAGGGACATTTATTGTTAATAATTTTACTGTAGATGCAAATAATCCAAATCAAAGATTTATTTTAGATAATGCAAATATTGATATAGATTCGATTAATGTCTTCGTAAGAGACACTCAATCAAGTACCATCAGAAGAACTTTTAAATTATCCAAAAATCTTTTTGAGATTAATTCTGATTCAAAAATTTTCTTTATTCAAGAAATTGAAGACCAAAGATATGAATTAATTTTTGGTGATGGAATTTTTGGGCAAAAACTTGAAAATTTAAATTATATTGAGGTTTCTTATAATATAACAAACGGAGAATCAGGAAATGGTATCTCTTCATTTAATTTTAATGGACGTATAGTCGATAATAATGGGAGAGTAGTTACAACAGGAATTTCTTTGATATCAACAAATTCTCAATCTCAAAATGGAAGAGAGATTGAATCTGTAGAGTCAATTAAAAAGTATGCACCTAGAAAATATTCATCCCAAAATCGTGCAGTCACTGCGACAGACTATGAGACTATTATACCTACCATTTATCCAGAAGCAGAATCCATTTCGGTTTTTGGTGGAGAAGACTTGAACCCACCAAAATATGGAAGAGTTTTTATTAGTATTAAACCAATTAATGGCCCATTTGTTTCAAACCAAGTTAAAAATAATATTGAAAGTTCTTTAAGAAGATATTCAGTTGCTGGAATTGTACCAGAAATTATTGATCTAAAGTATTTGTATATTGAAACTGATACAACTGCATATTATAACTCCAATTTTACATCTGATCCAAATTTTATTAAAGATACAATATTTTTTAATATTAGAAGATATTCAGATTCAAATGAGATGAATAAGTATGGTGCTAGATTTAAATACAGTAAATATCTCAAAGTAATTGACGATTCTGATATTGCAGTAACTTCCAACATTACTAAAATTGTAATGAGACGAGATTTGAGAGTTGAGTTAAATAAGTTTGCTGATTATGAAATTTGTTATGGTAATGAATTTTATGTTAAAAATTTAAATGGATATAATGTCAAATCATCTGGATTTAAAATTGCAGGAATTGATAGTGTTCTTTACTTTTCAGATCTTCCCAATTCAGATGGTTTAACTGGAAGTATTTTCCTCTTTAGATTACCATCTTCCACGCAACCAGTTGTTGTGAGAAAAAATGTTGGAACAATCGATTATGTAAAAGGTGAAATACGATTATTTCCAATTAATATAAATTCAACTTTAAAAACATCTTTCAATCAACCTATTATCGAAATTTCAGTAGTTCCAAAGTCTAATGATGTGATTGGGTTGCAAGATTTATATTTGCAACTAGACATTAACAATAGTGTGTTAAATATATTATCCGATGAGATTTCTTCCGGTTCAGATATATCTGGATCGACATATAAATTTACATCAAGTTACACAAACGGGAACCTCGTAAGAATATAATCAAATGACAGAAACCAGAATTAAAATTAGTTCCATCATTGAAAATCAACTTCCACAGTATGTTAAAGAAGAATTTCCTTTAGTATCTGAATTTTTATCCCAATATTATACTTCCTTGGAAAACCAAGGAGGAACAAGTGATATACTTCAAAATATTGATCAACATATTAAGGTTGACAATTTAACAAACTTAATTGAATTGACAAATTTATCTGCAGATGTAACTTTTTTTGATTCGACTATAAATGTACTTTCAACTGTAGGATTTCCAGATTCTTATGGGATTCTTTTAATTGATTCTGAGATCATAACTTATACGTCAAAAACCTCTACAACTTTTGAAGGATGTATTCGTGGATTTAGTGGGATTACTTCATACAAACTAAAAGATGAATTAACATTTGAAGATAGTCAATCAGAAGAGCATATTTCTGGTACAAAGGTTACAAACTTAAGTGTTCTTTTTCTTAAAGAATTTTTAAATAAAGTTAAAAAACAAATTACTCCTGGATTTGAAGATAGAGAATTATACTCACAATTGAATGAAAATATTTTTATTAAGCAATCTATTGATTTTTATTCATCTAAGGGAACTGATAGTTCCTTTAAAATTTTATTTAAGTCTCTCTATGGGCAAAATGTGGATGTTATTCGACCCAGAGATTATTTAATTCAACCATCAGATGCTCAATATAGAATCACACTAGATTTAGTTGTAGAGGCAATTGAAGGAAATCCAGGAGATTTGAATAATCTAACATTATATCAAGACAAAACTAATTTTACGGATGCTGCACAAGGAACAATTACAAAAGTTGAAAAAATTAGAAGAGGTAATAAAGATTATTATGTAATAAGTTTAGATTCTGATTATAATAAAGATATTGCATCTGTTGGAACTCTATATGGAGAGTTTATTATTCATCCCAAAACAAAAACACTTTCCAATATAACTTCTGGATCAACTACGATAGAAGTTGATTCAACCGTGGCGTTTCCAAATCGAGATGGAAATTTAATTATTGATTTGGAGAACGGAACCACTTTAAATATTACATATAGGTCAAAAACTTTAAATCAATTTTTAGAATGTTCTGGAATTATCCAAGATATTCCAGAATCTGCAGAAATAAAAAGTGATCTATATGCCTATGGATATTCGAATGGGCAGAAAGTAAAAATTCGTATCTTGGGAGTTTTATCTGAATTAAAAATACCAGATGGAACACTTCTTTATGATAAAAATGATGTAATACAAATAAAAACTTTAGGAATAGACCTAAAAGATTATAAGTCAAATAATTGGTTTTTTAATATTCCAGTAAAATATGAAGTAAAATCTGTTCGATTGTTAGATAGTTCTAATAGATCGTATCAAATTAACGTTTATGATAATCATTCATTAAGAGTTGGTGATTTTGTAACTATATTTTCTTCTGGATTTGAACAATCTGGATATGTAACTTTTTTCAATAACGAAAAATCTTTTAGTATTGAGTTTGGATCGGATCAATCATTATTAGATGTAAATTTAATTTACTCTATTAAAAAGAATTTATCCAAAGTCTCATCAGAAAACTATCCTTCACTCAACCAATATACATCAAATGTTCAAAATGTATATTATGAAGATAAAGAAGGATCTTTATATGTTTCTACTCCATCACTGCCAACTTACTTAGATTATTTAAAGCAACCACTCAAAATCAATGATCGATCAGTAACTTTTAGTGGTACTTTTAGTGGGACGAGTTTGAATATTGGTAGGCATGGGTTTTATACTGGAGATTCTATAGTATATAAACCATCTCCATCAAATACTTTAGGTATTTCAACCGGCGTTTACTTTATTAAGAAAGTAAGTGAAACAGAAGTAAAACTATCGAGAAGTAGAAGTAATATTTTCACGGAAAATTATATTTCTATAGACGCAACAGTAGTAGATGCAAAATTTGAATTAACAGAATTTACTTACAGAGATTTACGTACACAATCTTTAGAGTCTCAAAAATTAATTCGAAAAATTTCAGAACCAGAAATTGATGGAAAGATTTATGAAACTGATCCAGGCCTTACTGGAATTTTTGTTAATGGTGTAGAATTACTAAACTATAAGTCAAAGGATAATGTTTATTATGGTCCCATTGAAAGAATTATTCCAATAGTACAAGGATTTAATTACGATGTAATTAACCCTCAATTTTTAACAATTATTGATCCAATTGGTTTTGGTGCAACTGCCATTTGTTCTGTAAATGGTAGTCTTGAGAGAATTGATATTATTGATCCGGGATTTGATTATTTGGAAGAACCAAAAATACAAATATTTGGTGGAAATGGATTTGGCGCAGCTGCCCGTGCAAATTTAATTAGTTTTGATCATGAAGTTTACTTTAATTCGCAAAGTTCTGCAGGATTGGTAAAGTTAGATCCAATAAACACTGTTGGATTTTCCAGTTATCACAAGTTTCGCGATTTTGAAGAGGTAGTCTATATTACAGATAGTCAAATTGCAATAGGTGGTTCAGAATCAATTCCAATAAGTGGATTGTCAACAAATTCATCTTATTTCGTATCAGTTCAAGATTCTTTTACAATAAAGTTACACAATTCTTTCTTTGATGCAGTATCTGGAATTAACACAATAAAATTAATTTCATATGGAATAGGAAACCACACATTTAAGTCCAAAAATAAAAAGAAAAAAATAGGAACAATTACAATTGAAAATGGTGGGTTTAATTATCAAAATAAACTAACCATAACAAACGCAAGTGGAATTAATACTGCATCAAATACTATTACTATTTCAAATCATGGGTATCAAAGTGGAGAAATAATTACTTATAACTCCACACAAAGTCCGATTGGTGGATTATTATCATCTACTTCCTATTATGCTACTAAAATAAATGATGATCAATTTAAATTATCTTCCATTGGAATTAGTACATTGGGAATTACTACCTCATTTTATTATGATACAAAACAATATGTCAATTTAACTTCAACAGGAACAGGAGATCATAAGTTTAATTATCCAGAAATTAAAATTTTGGTTGAAGGTAAAATTGGAGTTTCTACTTTAACAAACCAAAACTTTAATGCAGTAATTCAACCTATTTTTAGGGGGAAAATTCAATCAGTATTTGTTGCATCTGGTGGATCTCAATATGGATCTGAAGAGATTATTAATTACAATAGGCAACCATTATTTGATTTGAATAGTGGATCTGGAATTCAACTCACTCCAATTATTTCTGATGGACAAATTGTTGATGTGTTAATTAACAGTTCTGGGAGTAATTATAACTCTTCACCTGACCTCAAAGTTATTGGTGATGGCACTGGAGCGGTTTTAACTCCAATTTTTTCAAATGGATCTCTCATTGACGTTAAAGTAATCTATGGTGGTATCGGATATAATCCCAATAACACTTCAATTATTGTTATCCCAGCTGGGTCCGGTGCAAAATTTGAAGCACAAATTAAATCTTGGAAAATTAACCTAGTAGAGAGAGTCATCCAAACTCTAAACGTTGCAAATGATGATGGAATATTAACATCCGGATTAAATAGTGATTATGGATTGCAGTATTCGCACGCATATGCACCAAGGCAGTTAAGATCTATAGTTCAAGCAACTAGTTTTACTGAAGGTAAAATAGTTTATATACCAGATCTTCAAACTTTAGATGGTAGAGAAGTATTAACGTCATATGCTCATTCACCAATTATTGGGTGGGCATATGATGGAAATCCAATTTATGGACCATATGGATATTCATCAAAAACTGGAGGATCTGTTAAAAGTTTAGATTCTGGTTATAAATTGGAGTTAAAACCCAACAGACCAAGTAAATCGATTTATTCTGCAGGTTTTTTTACTGATGATTATGAATATGTTGGTGACGGGGATTTAGATGAGCATAATGGAAGATTCGGAGTTACTCCAGAATATCCAAATGGAATATATGCGTACTTTGCAACAATCAATAGTGGAAATGTTGAAACGACCGGATTATTTGAAAAATATAAAAAACCAATTTTTCCTTATGTAATAGGGCCAGCATATAGGTCCAAACCAAATGAGTTTAATTTTAATAATTTTTCAAACCAAGATTATATTGATATCAATAAAACTGGGTGGAAAAGAAATACAACTCCATACAATCTTTTAAATGAAAAAAGTTTATATGAATATATTTCAAACCCAAATGATACTAAGGTACAAAATTCTGTAGTAAAAAATGTTTCATCAGGAACTATAGACTCTATTGAAATAATTAATGGAGGTAAAGATTATCAAGTTGAGGACACTTTAGTATTTAAAAATAAAGGCAATTTTATTTCAAGTGCAAAGGCAAAAGTTTCTTTAATTAAGGGAAAAAAAGTTTCACAAGTTAGTGTCACAAAGTATTCTCTCGAAGGTGTTACTCTATATCCAAGTAAAAATGAATTTATTGCATTTAGTACAGTTCCTCATAATTACATTAATAATGATTTAATAACCTTTACTGGAAACTTTGATTATAAAAAAACAGCAAATATTTTAATAAATAACAATATTCTTTCTTTAACTGTTGGTGTTGGATCAACACAATATACTGGATTAGTAACGTATTTTAATGTTGCAGGAAATCTTAATTATCCAAATATTGAAAAAAATGATATATATCAAATCGGTGAGGAGCAAGTAAAAGTTTTAGACATAGATTTACAATCTTCAAGGATTAAAGTACTTCGCAATCAAAATAATACTTTAGGGCTAGCAACGTATAGTGCGGGCATTGCACTTACAGAAAAAACAAAAAAATTCACAATTAACTTTGGAATTTCAACTTCATATAACTTTAGACCTACTAAGGAGTTTTATTTTAATCCAGTAGAATCAGTTGGATTAGGAACAACTTCTGGAGTTGGTATTGTTAGTACAATTTATTTTTCAAATCCGGGAGTAGGAATTACTCAACTTACAATTCCAACACAATCAATATATTTACCAAATCACAATTTAATTACTGGAGATTCTTTAATTTATTCTTCAAATGGTGGAACAGTAATTTCTGTTTCTACTAACGGCACTTCTAGTTTCCAACTCAACAATAACTCAATTGTATATGTTGCAAAAATTTCAAATAACTTAATTGGAATTTCAACTATTAAAGTTGGATTGGGATCAGAAGGTACATTTGTTGGTGTTGGTTCTACTCCGAGCAATATTTTATACTTTACCTCTACTGGAACTGAAAATTATCATAGTTTTAAAACTAATTATCAAAATTCTCTGACAGGAACTATTAGTAAAAATGTAGTTACAGTATCTACTGCAGAAACTCACGGTCTTTCTTTACTTGATAATATAATTCTTAACGTAAAACCAGGAATTAATACAACGTTTGTAATTAAATACAGTGATTATACTCGAAGAATGTTGGTCAACCCAAGAATATTCACATTTATTAATACTTCTAATAATACTATCCAAATCGATAATCACAAATACTATACTGGCCAAAAAGTTTTATATACATCAAATACCCCAGCAAGTGGATTAGTTAATCAAAATTTTTATTATGTAATAGTTGTAGACTCAAATACAATTATGCTATCTGATAGTTATTATGGTGCAACCAAAGCCACACCAAACATAGTTGATATTTTATCTTCTTCTATAGGAACTATTTCTGCAATTAATCCACCACTCCAAGTAGTAAAAAATCAACCAATAACTTTTGATTTATCTGATGATTCTTTAAATTATTTTTCTAACACTGGTGTTGCAACATATTCAGCATTTGAACTTCGAATTTATAGAGATAGTCAATTTATTGAAGAATTTGATACTAGTCAATCGTTACCTGTTTTTGATGTTGTAAAAACAGGTAAAGTTGGTATTGATTCCGATGCACGAGTGACCTTAATTGTGAATGATGAAACTCCAAATAATTTATATTACAAATTAGTACCGACAAATTTAAATTTAAATTTAGATGTCAAGAAAGAAATCATTGTTGATGATGAGGTAATTTCTGCGAATAAAATTTCAATAGTTGAAAGTGGATATAACGGAAATTATATTATTAATGAAATTACCCCAACTTCATTTAAATTTAATATTTTAGAAAGTCCTGAATTTGAAGCACTTGATGCGAGTTCAAACAATATAGAATATTATACTAATTCTATTGGCCCTAAAGGTGCGATTCAAAAAATTTCAATAACAAACAAAGGAAAGGGGTATAATTCTTTACCTTCTGTTACTTCAATTTTATCCAATTCTGGTTCTGGTGCGGTTCTTACTCCAATAAGTAATTCAATTGGAAAAATTACTTCTGTAGAGATACAGGATATTGGTTTTGAATACTTTGCGGATTATAGTATTAGACCTAAGGCAAAATATCCAGATATTTTAGTTCTTGATACATTATCAACATTTGATTATATTGGAATTGTATCATTTGGAAGGAATTATAATACTATACCAACCCTCGTTGTAGTTGACGGTTTATCAAATAAGATAATGTCAAATGTTAATCTTTCATATTCTTTTGGGGATTCAAGAGTTACTATTGAAGAAAATACTGCAGAACTAAGTAATTCTATTCCAAAAATTATTCCAACAAATAATTCTAATGGAATTCCAATTAAAAATATTACATTTAACAGCACATCAAAAGATGTAATAGTTACATTGGGTGCAAGTTTTAGTGATCCTGAAGATTTTCCTTTTGAAATTGGGAGCAAAGTTTTAGTTGAAGGTATAAGTGTTGGTGTTGGATCTACTGGGAATGGATACAATTCTTCAAATTATGATTATTCTCTATTTACATTAACTAGTGTGACTGCTGCCCTTGGCGGAATTGGAGCGAGCGTCACTTATAACCTTTCTTCATATTTAAATAATGAAGAAACTCCAGGAACTTTTAACATCTTCAATTCCTCAGGCAGAATAGTTCCAGAGTCTCATTTTCCAATTTTTAATCCAATACTTAAAAAAAGTTCTTTTTATGAAGGGGAAGTTATTTATTCGCTATCTGCAAGTGGAAGTGTTGAGTATTGGGATGCTGACAATCAATATCTCAAAGTTTCTAGTATAAGTGATTTTGCTGTAAATCAAAAAATAAAAGGAAAAACCTCCGGATCTGCGGGAATCATCAAAAAAATAATTAATTTTGAATCTGATTACAAAATTGACGCATATTCTCAGGTTAGAAGAGGGTGGAACCAGGAAACTGGATTTTTAAATAACGATTTCCAAAGAGTTCATGATGGTGATTATTATCAATATTTTTCTTATGCACTAAAATCTCAAAAAGATTTAAACACCTGGGATAATCCAGTAAGCACATTAAATCATACCGTAGGATTTAAAAAATTTAGTAATTTAGTAATTGAATCCAATCAATTAAATGTAGGGATTTCGACGAATCAAAATCAAGGTGATTTAGTTGGAATTTCTGATCTATCTTCAGTCGCCAATTTAAATTGTATTAATGATTTTGATTTAGCAAAAGAAAATATTCTTAATATAGATAAATCATTTAAATCGAATCAAATAATATTTAATTCTGCAGTTATTCAAGATTATGTAGAATCGATTGGAAATAGAGTACTAGTAATTGATGATATTTCCAATCAATTTAATAGTAATCCCCGTTCAACAGAGTTTAGTGTAGTTGATTCTTTTAATTTGGATAATTTTAGATCCAAAAAATACATCGGGTTTGTTATTGATAAAAGATTTTCAAATCAATCTGAATTGAGTGTAATCACTTTACTCCATAACGATTCTTTTGGATTTTTAAATCAATATGGAAATATAAATTCTGCGGATGATATTGGATTTTTTGATTTTAGTATTTTTGAAGACGAAGGAAATTTATTATTTTATCCAACCAAATCAAAAATTAATAATTACCATGTAGAATTATTTTCCTTTAATTTAAATAATATTAACTCAGGAATTGGAACTATAAATTTAGGAGATTCTGTAAAAATTGATACAAATACTGAAATTATTCCTATAGGAACTTCAACTGCAACAAATATTGTTGGAATTGCATCCACCTATAGATCTGCAAAAGTTCTTGTGCAAATTGGGGCAACTGATTCATCTTACTTTGAATATGAAGAAATTACCTATATTCATAATGGAACTAATGTCTATTTTATTGATTATGGCCAACTTACAACTAACACTTTCAATTCACAATCATCTTTGGGAATAGGAACTTACAATGCCTACCTTTCAGGATCAGTTGTTCGAATTGATTTGATACCTAATAATTCCACGGATGTTGAGTATATTGTTAATACTTTTAACGTATCGTTAGGCAATACAATTTCTTCTGGAATTGGGACACAAATACTTAAAGGCAGTTCTCTTAATTCATCATCGGTTGGTATTGCATCTTCAAGTGCCCCAATTGCAAATATAATTACGTCATATTCGGATGAATATAGTGCTTCATATTCAATCGTTAGTATTGAAGACTCAACTAATTCTGAGTATGAAGTCTTTGAGTTTTTAACACTTACTGACAATTCAACTTCAACCTGCTATGCAACAAAATTTGGAATAATAGAAACAAATTCTTCTCTTGGAATTGTAACTGCAGGAATTTCTGGATCAAGCACAAATATCTACTTTACTCCTACCGAAAATATTGACGTTGATATAAAGATATTTAAAGTAGACCTTGGTCTAAAAGAAGGATCTGAGGAAATATCATTAACAAATGGATCAGTTAATTACAGTTATGGTAGTTATACTGGAACAGAAAATGATATTAAAAAATCATTTAATTTAACCCATAAAAATATACCGATTTTTAAAAGATATTTTGATGCAAGTAGTTCAGATATTGTGAACAATAATAATGATACAATTAGAATCCCAAATCATTTTTATACAACTGGTGAGGAAATTCAATATTCCTATCCCGGATTAGGAACAACTCAAGCAATTAGTATAGCAACAACGTCTATTAGTGGAATTGGAATTACTAATAAATTACCAACATCTCTTTATGTTGTTAAAATTAACGATCTTGATATTAAAGTTGCGGCATCAGCTTCAGAGGCACTTCAAAGCGTTCCGAACGTTTTAAATCTAACTTCAGTTGGAATAGGAAATTCTCATATTTTAGATTCAAAAAATCAAAATAATAAAGTCATTTTGGGAATTGATAATCTGATTCAATCACCTATTGTATCAACATCAACTACAACTATTCTTACAAAGAATGTAACACTTTTTGATTCTGAGATTTATGTTTCCAAAATAAGTTCAATTTACAATGGATCTTTAATTCAAATTAATGATGAGATCATGAAAGTTGCAGCAGTTGGCGTTGCAAGTACAAATGCAATATCAGTTATCAGACCTTGGTTGGGAACCAAACTATCGGCACACTCATTATCCAATCAAGTTACTAAAGTTTTGGGTAATTATAATATTCTTGATAATGTTCTTTATTTTACCGAAGCTCCTTTTGGTGGAGTATCTGTTCAAAATTTATCAAATAGACCAGACGAAATCGATTATACAGGAATTACCACAAATTCATCTTTTAGTGGAAGAGTATTTTTAAGATCTGGAGAACCTGACACTTTAAACGAATCCTATAAAAATAATTATATTTTTGATGATATCTCTGATAAATTCAATGGATCTCAAAAATTATTTACATTAAAATCAAAAGAATCAAATATAACCGGAATATCTACAGACAATGCAATTGTATTAATTAATAATATTTTTCAGGGCCCAGTTTCTTCCAATATTTTGGGTGATTATGATCTGATTGAAAATGTAGGTATAACTAGTATTTCATTTACTGGTACTGCAAATTCCACAAGTTATGATGTAAACGCCGCAAATATACCCAGAGGTGGAATTATCCTTTCAATAGGATCAACTCAAGGATTTGGATACCAACCCCTTGTGGCGGCGGGAGGGACAGCCTTAGTATCTTCTGCAGGTACAATTCAATCTATTAGTATAGGTAATAGTGGTTCTGGGTATAGGCTTGGAATTCAAAATATCATTAATGTTGGAGTTAAGACTGAAAACTCTAATATTGAATTTATTGGTACGGCCGCAGTCATTAATGGAAGTGTTGTAAGCATCGCTATTACAAATCCCGGAATTGGATATACATCATCAAATCCACCAATTGTTGTATTTGATTATCCATTATCATATTCAAACCTTCCATTGGTTTACAGTTCGCAATCGCTGGCAGGATTTGGAACAGGTGCATATGTAGATATTATTGTTGGCCAAGGATCAAGTATAATTTCATTCGAGTTAAAAAATCTTGGATATGGATATAAACCACAAGAAATATTAACAGTTTCTATTGGTGGAACATCTGGAATTCAAACAACTTCATCGGCAAGTTTTTCAGAATTCCAAATTGTAGTTGATTCTATCCAATCAGATAATTTTAGTGCATGGTCAATAGGTAACATTCAAGTAATTGACCCTATAGATTATCTATTTGATGGAAATAGAACAATATTTCCAATACTAATCGAAGGTAATCAAACTACAATTAGATCTAAAAAAGGATCTATTATTGATCAACAAGCACTTGAAGCATCTCTGTTAATTTTTATAAATGATGTCCTACAAGTTCCAGGTAAGGGATATATTTTTAATGGAGGAAGTACAATTACATTTACGGAACCACCAAAGGAAGGTGATAAATCTAAAATTTTATTTTATAGGGGAACTAGTGGTGTGGACACTCAATCGATTGATATTTTAGAGACTATTAAAGTAGGTGACTTAGTTTCTCTTAAAGATGAAACTATTCTTTTTAATCAAAACGATAGACTGGCAACAGAAATTATTTCTTCAGATACTCTCAACACAAATTTATATCCAGGTCCAGGAATATCACAAGAAAGAGATTTATTAAGACCAGTAATTTGGTGTAAACAGACTGAAGATTTGGTTGTAAATGGGCAATCTGTTGGGAAAAATAGAGTAATTTATGAACCATATATTCAACCAGTTTCAAATATTATTCAAAATGTGGGAATTACATCAACTGAAATTTTCGTAGAAAGTGTTAGAACATTTTTTGATAGTGAAAAAGAATATACTCACAATGGAACAACAGAAAAACCACAGAATAAAATTTTAATTGTATCTCAAGATAATTTGATAGCAGCTGCTGCAACAGCTGTTGTTTCAACTTCTGGTACTATTTCCTCAATTATAGTTTCTGATGGTGGAGTTGGATACACAACCTCACCAAGTATTTCAATACAAAAACCAATTGGTTATCTTATTTCTACTGTAGGAAATGTTGGTGTCAATACAAATTTAATTACAGGTATTAATACTTCAAATATTATTGTTGGATATGAAATATTTGAACCTCTTAATACAGTTTCTACGGGGACAACCGTGACATTTATTGGAATTGGCACTATTGGAATTTCAACAACAACTTTAAATACAGAATCTTATGAGAATATTGAATTTAAAATTGGTTTAGGTATCACCGCATTGGCATCTTCTATACTATCAGTTGGTGGAACTGTTTCATCTATTTCAATATCAAACGCGGGAACTGGATATACAACTTTAAATCCACCGATAGTATTAATTGAACCACCTCAACCAAACTATGAGATTGTGGATAATATTTCTTACAATGGAGATTTTGGTATTATTACTGGAATCAAAACAACTTCTATTGGTGTTGCATCTACATGCATTATATTTGATTTTTATATTCCACAAAATTCTCCTTTGAGAGATGGAAAAACTGTAAAGGTTGGAATTGCAACAACTGGCATTAGTGGAATTCAAACTGGGTATTATTTTGTTGTTAATAAATCAAATATTGGATTTGGTCTCACATCATTAAATTCATCTGGTAGTACAGTTGGTATTGGAACTACTTTCATTGATAATATCTATCAAGTTGCTGCGGTTTCAATTGCACAGACTGCTGTTGCTGGAGTCGGAATTACATATGTTGCTAAAGTAACTGTAAGTGTTTCTGGATATAACAATTTAAGTGGATTTGGATTTAGTAGTTTCTATGGCGAATATAGTTGGGGAAGAATCTCTACTCCGACCCGTAAAGAACCACATGAATTTAGAACATATGCAAATATTGGTGGAATTTCGACATCACCAATTATTCAAAGATTTAATCGTTTGAAATATATTGGTTATTCAACTACATAAATATATAAAAAAACGCAAAGATGTCTGCAATTATAACTGATCAATTAAGAATTTTGAATGCTAAGAATTTTGTCGCCACGGCAACTTCTTCTACTAATTCTTACTATTCTTTCGTTGGATTATCAAATGCATCAGATTATGCTATAGATTGGGATAATAACCCACCTTCACCCAAAGACAGTTTTGAACATGAGTATGATTATTGGGATACTATGATTGCTTTAAAAAAAATTAAAGCAAGTGACATGAACCAGGTTGTTAAAAAAAATACTTGGTCTTCGGGAACAACTTATGATATGTATCGTCATGATATCAGTAGGACTAATACATCAAAACCATCGGGGGCCACAAGTTTATATTTTTCAAATTATTATGTAATTAACAGTGATTTTAGGGTTTATATTTGTCTTCAAAATGGAACTGATCCAGAAAATCCATCCGGAACGCCTTCATTAGATGAACCAACTTTTACAGATTTAGAGCCAAAAGCAGCTGGCGACAGTGGTGATGGGTATATCTGGAAATATCTTTACACTATTAAACCAAGTGAGATTATAAAATTTGATACTGTTAATTTTATACCTGTTCCAAAAAATTGGGAATCTTCAAGCGAATCTGCTGCAATTAGAAATAATGCATCTGCAGAAAACAATCAACTTAAAATTATTACAATTACAAATCGTGGAGTTGGATTGGGAACAGCAAATAGAACTTATACAAATGTTCCAATTAAGGGAGATGGGATTGGAGGCAAAGCAACAATAATAGTTAATAATGATTCTAAGATAGAATCAATATCTGTTTCTATTGGTGGTTCAGGATATACCTATGGAACTGTCGATTTAATTGGTGGCAATGTTCCAGTTGGTACAGTGACCCCTACTTTTGATGTAATTATTCCACCAAAAGGAGGACATGGATTTGACGTTTATAAAGAACTTGGTGCATATAATGTTCTTATTTTTTCTAGAATAGAAAATGATATTGAGAATCCAGATTTTATTACCGGAAATAAAATAGCAAGAATTGGACTTGTAGAAAATCCTCAGGCGTATGACTCAAATTCATTGCTAGATTTAGATAAAGCAAGCGCAGTTTATGCGTTAAAATTGACCGGAGTTGGATATGATAGGGCATCATTTATTGCAAATTCTATAGTTACACAAACTATTAGTGCAGGAACAACCGCTGTTGGTAGAGTCATCTCATATGATCAAAACACAGGTGTATTAAAGTATTGGCAAGATAAAAGCCTTGTAGGATTTAATACCAATGGGTCTCAAAATTCATCTCCATCTTATGGACTCAATTTAAATAGATTTACAAACTCTGTGGGAACCGGTGGAACAACTTTTATAACAGGAACAAATCTTTCTATTGATACTTCATTTACTGGTATCTCCACTACACTAAATAGTAGAACATATAATCTTGGTCAATTTTTTATTGGTGGCCTAGCAAATCCAGAAGTAAAAAAATATTCTGGAAATATAATTTATGTTGACAATAGACCGTCTATTACTAGATCATCAAACCAAAAAGAAGATATTAAAGTTATTTTGCAATTTTAAAGAATTATGCCACAGGAAACTAACCTCAACGTCTCTCCATATTTTGATGATTTTGATTCTAATAAAGACTATTATAAAGTCTTATTTAAACCAGGTTATCCAATTCAAGCAAGAGAATTAACTACTTTACAGTCAATTCTCCAAAATCAAGTCGAACAATATGGAAAGCATATTTTTAAAGAAGGATCTGTTGTAATTCCGGGAGATTTGAGATATGAAAACCCATTATATGCAGTAGAAATTGAGGATTCTTTCAATGGATCTCCAATCTCTTTATACTTTGATGAACTTTTAGGAAAAAAATTAAGAGGTTCTATAAGTGGAATTATAGCAGAGGTAATTTATCTTTTAAAAAACACAGATTCTGATCGAGGAAATTACACTCTTTATTTAAAATATATTACAAGTGGAGGAGAAAATTTTACAAACAAAATTTTTCAAAGTGGAGAGACTTTAACTTTAGAAACTCCTCTTACTTATGGCAATTTTACAATTCAAGTTGGGCAAGGTGTATGTAATACAATAACAACAAATGCAACTTCTGAAGGATCTAGCGTTTTAGCTGCTCAGGCGATTTATTTTGTAAGAGGGGTATTTGCTAGAGTAGATGAGCAAAGAATTCTTTTAGATCAATATTCTATCAGACCTTCATATAGAGTTGGTTTTGATATTATTGAAGAAATCGTAACTTCAGACGAGGATGATAGTCTATTTGACAATGCACAGGGATTTTCTAATTATGCAGCTCCTGGAGCTGATAGATTTAGAATAAGACTAGAACTGTCTAAAAAGGATGTAAATGATACACAAGTAGATAATTTTATAGAAATTTTAAGAGTGAGGAATGGAATACCTCAATTTTTTAATGTCAATTCTCAATATAATTTAATTAGAGATGAATTAGCAAGAAGAACTTACGATGAGTCAGGAGATTATTTTGTTCGTCCATTTAGTTTATTTGTTAGAGATAGTTTAAATGATAGAGTTTTAAACGAAGGAATATATTTTAAAGAACAAGAAACCGTACAAGGAAATGCACCAAAAGAAGATTTGATGGTGTATCAAATTGGGCCAGGCAAAGCATATGTAAGAGGATATGATGTAGAAACTATTTCCCCTACACTTATAGATGTACCTAAACCCAGAACAACAGAATCCATATCAAACCAAGTTATTCCTTTCAATGCAGGAACTTCATTTACTGTAAATAACATTTACGGGTTTCCTTCAATTGGTCTAGGAACCAATACTACTGTAAGTTTGATGAATTCTCGTATTGAAGAATCTTCTTCAGTAGCTGCAGGATCTACAATAGGTCTTGCAAGAATATACGATTGTGTTCCGGAAACTGGATATTTAGATGATAAAAGTAGAATTAATTTGAGATTATTTGATATTCAAACATATACAAAAATAGGTTTAACGACTTCTTTTGGTGGTTCTGGTCTTTCAACTCCTTGTTTTATTGAAGGTAAGAAAAGTAGAGCCACAGGTTATCTTAAAGAGTCAATATCCGCAAATAATAGAGAGTTAACATTGTATGAGACATCTGGCAACTTTTTAGAAAATGAGTATATTATTATCAATGGTATTGATAATGGCAGATTAATTAACTCAGTAACAGATTATTCTTTATCCGACATAAAATCCATTTATTCTAAAGTAGGAGTTAATACTTTCAATGCAGATGTAGTTCTATCTAAAGCCTCTTATATTTCCAAACCAGGAACTATATTTAGAATTAATAATGGAGTTGTATCTGCGGGTTTGGGAAACGATTTCATAAATCTAGTAAAATCTGGAGATATAATTTCTTACGCCAGTACAACTTTCACTGGAGATCCAATTTATAATAAAGTAACATCTGTAGGATTGTCTGGAACTTCATTTACTATCGCAGGTATTACTACCGTTAGCGGTATTTGTAATGGAATACTACCTTCCGGATCTTTTGAAGTCGCAAATATCATAAAAATTGAACTAGAAACAGAATCTAGGAATTCTTCACTATTAACACAACTTAATCATAATAATGTATCCGAAGTCAATTTTATTGAAAATGAAATAATTCAAAGACGTTCATATAATGTTAATAATTTTAGTGGTAATTTAATAACAATTAGCATTGATCCTGGGGATAAAGATATTTTCTTTGATTCTTTTGATGAGGATAGATTTGTAATTACTTATTCCGATGGCACAATAGAACCACTAAGACAAGATCAATTTAATATTAATCCTAATGGCGGAAAAGAATTAACTTTTTATGGATTATCGAAAGAAAGTGGCACAAATGCAATTGTTATAGCTACTGTAAAAAATATAAATCCAAGTTCTAAGATTAAAAAGTTTAATAAGGTTTCTTCTTTAGTTGTATCAAATTCATCCCTTACTAACTCTGGAATAGGAACTACAACTCTGAATGATGGACTTACTTATAGTAATGTTTATGGGACTAGAGTTCAGGATAAAATTATAAGTTTAAATGTTCCAGATGTAGTTAGAGTTCTTGCTATTTATGAGTCAACTAATAGTTTAGATCCTTCTGTACCATCATTAAGAATTTCTGGAAATGTAAATAATAATCAAAATTTTGTAATAGGAGAGCAAATTGAAGGAAAAACTTCTGGTGCTGTAGCAATTATAGTTGAAAAAACCGGTGTTAATTATCTGGATTATGTTTATCTAAATACGATACAATTTTCAGTTGGCGAATTAGTGATTGGTAGTCAATCAACAGAAGAAGCAATTATCTCAGAAAAAACACTAGGTGATAATAATATCACACAAAACTTTATATTTGATAATGGACAAAGAGATACTTTTTATGATTATTCTAGAATAATAAGAAGGGGCAATATTCAACCACCATCCAGAAGGATAAAGATTATATTTCAAAATTATACAATCGATCCTTCAGACACTGGAGAATTTATTACAGCAAATAGTTATAATCCTGATAATTTTAAACATGATGTAAGTTTATACGAAAATTCAAGACTAACTGATTATATTGATATAAGACCTAGAGTTGCCCCTTATACACCTTCCTCGCTGTCTCCATTTGAATTTTCTGCAAGAAATTTTGCTTCTGATGGTCAATACTCAGAATATACTCTATGCCCAGGAGAAAATTTAATTTTATCATATTCATACTATGTTGGTAGAATTGACAGAGTTTTTGTAAATAATGATGGTACTTTTGAAGTTGTTCAAGGAAATCCTTCAGAATCTCCATTTCCACCAGCACTCAAAGCAAATTCTTTAGATATTGCAACTATTCTTATTCCGCCATATGTTTATGATGTAAAAAATGTTTCTGTCGATATGTCCAAACATAAGAGATATCGAATGTCCGACATTTCCTTACTTGAGGACAGGATTGAAAGAGTTGAAAAATTTACTACACTTTCAATGTTAGAAAGTAAAACTGAGAACTTTAATATTAAAGATGCAGAAACTGGTTTAGATAGATTCAAATGTGGTTTCTTCGTAGATAATTTTAGTTCTCATGAATATCATCAATTATCAAATCGAATATTCAGATCCTCTATTGACACTAGTACTAATACATTAAGACCAACGCATTATACAACATCAATAGATTTGCAATTGGGGTCTGAAATAATCAGAGGAATTGGTAAAACGTTTAGCCCAAATGATGATCAAAGTTATGTTACTGATTTGGGATCACCAAATATCAGAAAAACTGGAGATTTGATTACATTAGATTATGTAGAAAGGCAATATTTTGAACAACCTTATGCAACTAAAACTGAAAGTATAACTCCATTTTTGGTAAGATATTGGCAGGGAATTGTAGAATTAAATCCACCAATTGATACCTGGTTGGAAGAAAAAAAAGTACAAACTACAAGTTATAATGAAATTAAAAATAACGTAACAAGAGAAGACCAAAATCTCACAGTAGTAAATAATGTTACTAAAAATCAAAGTGTTTACAACCAACCAACAGTAATTCAGACCGGAATTCCCGGATTTGATTGGATTACCAATGCAAGAATTATTTTAAAAGATATTAAAGATATAGCAGGAAGAGATGTCGTTAGATTTGGAAGTAATGCATCTGGAGATGGAACTGTAATTGGAAACAATTTTATTTACTTCAATTTAGTAAAATCTAGAGTAAATCAAGCAGATAAAGAGTTAATTAGAAAACTTGTTCCACCTGATGTTGCAAACAATTATATAACTGCAATTGAAACCAATAATGGCAATTATGAAGCACTTCTTAGGTTTGATATTGGTGGAACTAGTAGTGAAACTAATGTCACAGGATCAAATATTACTACTACTACAGAATCAACTACAAATATTAAAACTGTTGTAGTTCCACCCAGAATTGTAACTTCCGACACAAAAACTTCTAGCATTTCTCATTATGATGAGGAAATAAAATATTTAAGAAGTAGAAATATTGAATTTGATTCGAAAGGATTAAGACCATTAACTCGTTTTTATCCTTTCTTTGAAGGTATTGATATGTCTAATTATGTAATTCCAAAACTATTGGAAATCCAAATGATTTCTGGTAAGTTTGAAATTGGTGAAACCGTACAAACTGATCCACATTTTACTGCTCAAAGAATAACATTTAAATTGTGCAAACCAAATCACAAATCTGGGCCTTCAAATGGTTCAAACCCAGGATTCATAGTGAATCCAATTCCAATCGTAGATTTTACAACTGGTCAAGTATTACCAGTAAATCCCAATCTGAAGCCAGTTTTAGACGTTTTTAAATTTAATCCATATACACAACAACCAATACCAGAAATCTATACAGAATCTTCTACATTTTTAAATGTAGATACAAGATCTCTTGGACGTATTACTGAAACTCAATTTTTTGGAATGATAGGACCGAATATGACCTTGATTGGTAAAAAGTCTGGTGCAGTTGCTAAAATTACTAATATTAGATTAATTTCTGATAATTCTGGAAGATTATTAGGATCTATATATATTCCAAACCCCAATATTCCAAGCAATCCAAAGTGGATTAATGGGCAAAATACATTTACTTTAATTGACACGCCAACATTACAAAATGCTGGAAACATTTATAAAGAGTTTATTTCAAATACAAGAGTTAATGAAAGTTCAGCTGAGGCAGAATTTGCGTCTAAAGGAACTTATAAAGTAGAACAAACTAACATTCTAACTACTAGAACTATAACAATTTTAAGTAGTTACAATCTAACTGTTAAAACAACTACAAATACAACTACAAATACGACTACATTTGATTCAACTCAAACAGTAACTGCAAAACCAAATCAGGTTGCGATTTGGGAATATAAAGATCCTCTAGCACAATCTTTCTTTGTTACCGAAAGTACTGGAATATTTTTAACCTCTGTTGAAATATTTTTTGAAACTAAAGATGATAGTCTTCCAGTATCTTTACAAATTAGACCTTTGATCGCTGGAGTCCCAAGCAATGTTGTTGTTCCATTTTCTGAAGTTACTCTAACTCCAGATCAAGTTAATGTATCAAAGGATGGAACAGTTGCAACTAAATTCATATTCTCTTCACCTGTTTATTTACCAGGTCCACAACAATTAGAAGTTAGACAATCTCCTATAGGAAGTCAACAAACATCACAATTTGCCGTTGTTCTTTTCTCAGGAAGTCCACAATATAGAGTTTTTATTGCAGAATTAGGTAAAAAGTCTTTATTGCCGGGAGATTCTCCAGATAATGGAACCGGAGTGAGAGTTTCGGTTCAACCAACTTTGGGAAGTCTGTTCAAGTCACAAAATAGTTCAACTTGGTCTCCAGCACAATTAGAAGACTTGAAGTATAGACTTTATAGAGCAGACTTTATTGCCAATGAAGGTGCAGTAAGATACTTTAATCCAAAACTTGACTTGGGAAATGAAAAATTAACAGTAACCGGAGAAAATCAAGTCTTATCACTTTCAAAAAAAATTATTGTTGGTCTGGGTTCGACAGGATATGACACTACTAATGTTGTTCCTGGAGTAACCTTAGTTCAAGGATCAGCAACTGGAAAATTAATAGGTATTGCTGGAAGTATTACTTCAGGTGTTGGATTGGGAATTTCTATAGCAAATCCCGGATTTGGTTATACTGCAGGAACATTTACAAATATTTCCCTAGAAACTGAAACTGGAACAGGTATTGGAGCAAAGGCAACAATTGGTATTACTACTGTAACCACTTCTAGCGGAAATGTAATAGGAATTGCTACCGTTACAATTACTGATGGTGGTTTTGGTTATCAAGTTGGCGATTCGCTACTGATTCCCGAAACTGGAATGGGACAAAATGTTGGATTTGGTGGGAGATTGACTGTTAAAAATATTGCGTCAAGAAATGCATTTATCATTGACAATGTTCAAGGAGAATTTAATGTTGGACTCACAACTGTTAGTTATAGAACTGGAGCAGGAACAACAATAGTAACGGGTGCTGGAGTTACTATAAACACAATTACACCAGATCCATATTATGATGGTTTACATATGAAGATTTTACATATGAATCACGGAATGCATTCCACTGAAAATCTTTTAAGAATTAGTTCATTTAGACCTTTGCAGTCTGAAGTAAATTCCTCAACAACATCTTTAATCACATCAGGACAAACTACCATACCTCTAGAATCATCTTTAGGATTTGAAATTTTTGAAGGAATTGAAGTAAATGCAATCAATCCAGGATATGCTATTATTGGTGAGGAGGTTATTTCATATACTGGAATTTCTGGGAATTCATTGACCGGTGTTACTAGAGGAATTGATGGAACTAAATCACAACCTTATGGAATCGGCGTTGCTGGTATTTCCGTTCCAGTTTATAAGTATGAATTTAACGGTGTTTCTTTGAGAAGAATTAATAAAGTTCATAACTTTACTGATGTTGTAAGTACTCACCCAATTGAACTTAATTCATATTTTATAAAAATTGATACATCAGATAATGCTGGAATTGGTTCTGATCGTACAAATGATCTTTACTTTAAAGAAACAATCCAGACTGGAAACAGCGGAACAATATTGACAAATAATATTCAATTTGAAGCTATTACACCAAATGTTGCATATATTATTCCAGCAAAAACAAATATTTCTTGTAAGATTAGAACCTTTACTGGAACAAGTATTAATGGTAATGAAAAATCGTTTGTTGATGATGGATTTACAACAATTTCCTTAAATGATACTTATTATTTTGATACTCCCAGAATTATTTGTTCTGATGTTAATGAAGAAAGATATATTACAGAATCTCCTGGAAATAAATCATTTAGTATGGAATTTTTATTGACCACAGAAGATTCTAGAATTTCTCCAGTTATAGATGATATTCAAGTTAATGCAATTTTAACATCTAATCTTATCAATAGTCCATATGGAGTAAATGAAAATTCCAATTATGCAAATGATGATACCATAAGGAGTTTATATGATGACAAACATGCAACAATTTATCTTTCAAAACCGGTAAGACTTAAAATTCCCGCAAATTCCATTAAAGTTTTATTATCAGCAAATCGTAATGAAACTAATGATATTAGAGTTCTTTATCAACTGTTTAGAGATGATTCTCCCAAGTTATCACAAAATTTTGAATTATTCCCAGGTTATTCAAATTATCAAATAGATGGACAGGGAATTAAAAGAGTTATAGATCCTTCTTTAAATGATGGATCATCTGATAGTTTTGTTCAGATTTCATCAGATACTGGTTTCTTAGATTACGAATATTCTGTGGATGATTTACCTGATTTCAACGCTTTTGCTATTAAGATTGTAATGGCAGGAACCAACCAGGCAACTCCACCAACTATTAGTCAATTAAGAGCAATTGCAACCATTAGACCTAGAGTTTAATTATGGATTACATAAAAGTTAAAGATAAAAATCATCTAGTAAGAGATATAAATTCAAACGGCATAGTTAATTTTGATGTAGATGGGTATAACCAATATACAGAAAACTATAAAAGAATATACAATGAAACGCAAAGAATTAAAAATCTTGAGACTGATGTGAGTGAAATTAAAAATGATTTAAATGAAATTAAAACCTTATTGAGGAACTTAGCAAATGGATCCTAATCAAATTTCTCTTAATAGTATGAGTAAGATGTTTGAATATGAAAAACTTTCAAGAGATATAGATAGTATAGATGATATTGAAACTTTGAGAACCCTTGCAAAATCTCATATTAAATTATATCTCAGTCAACAAGAAGTCATTGCAAGTCTTAGAATCTAATGGCACAACCATCTACCCGACAAGAACTTATTGATTACTGTAAGAGAAAACTGGGAGCTCCAGTTTTGGAAATTAATGTTGCAGATGAACAAATTGAAGATTTAGTAGATGATGCTATTCAGTTTTTTCAAGAAAGACATTTTGATGGAGTGTATCCAACTTTTTACAAGTATAAAGTAACTCAAGAAGATATTGATAGGGGAAGATCTAGGGGTGGATCTTCCTCTCCTGTAGGTATTGTGACTACAACTGTTACAACTAATATTGTAGGAACTGCAACAACTTTTACATACGAAGAAAATAGTAATTATTTACAAGTTCCACCCAATGTTATTGGAGTGAATAAAATTTTTATTTTTGATGGTGCAAATACTATTACTAATAATATGTTTAGTGTTAAGTATCAATTATTTTTAAATGATATTTATTATTGGGGAACAACTGAACTCCTAAGTTACGCAATGGTTAAAACATATCTAGAGGACTTGGATTTTCTTTTAAATACACAAAAACAAATTCGTTTTAATAAAAGACAAGATAGATTATATCTTGATGTTGACTGGTCATCTTTAAGAAAAGATCAATATATTATCATAGATTGTTACTCAACATTAGACCCAAATGATTATTCGCGAGTGTGGAATGATTCATTTATTAAACCATATCTAACTTCTCTTATCAAAAAGCAGTGGGGGCAAAATATGATGAAATTTACAGGAGTTAAACTTCCTGGTGGTGTTGAATTAAATGGAAGACAAATGTACGATGATGCACAAAGAGAAATTGATATATTAATGGAGAAAATGTCCAATACTTATGAACTTCCTCCTTATGATATGATCGGATAAGAAATATGCTTAATCCATTTTTTCTCCAAGGATCTAAAACAGAACAAGGTCTTATTCAAGATCTAATCAACGAACAGTTGAGAATGTATGGTGTTGAGGTTCATTATCTTCCTAGGCAATACATTACAGAAAAAACAGTCATAAGAGAAGTTATTGAGTCAGAATTCAATAACGCATATCCAATTGAGGCATATGTTGATAGTTTTGATGGATATGGAGATAATCCAACAATTTTATCAAAATTTGGCATTCAAGCACTCAATGAGATTACTTTAATTATTTCAAGAGAAAGATTTAAAACTTATATTTCTCCCCTAATTCAAAATCAATCAAATATAAAGTTATCTTCAAGACCCAAAGAAGGAGACCTAATTTATTTTCCTTTGGGTAGAAGATTATTTGAAATTAAATATGTAGAACACGAAAAACCATTTTATCAACTTCAAGGAAGTTACACTTATCAGTTAAGATGTGAACTCTTTAGGTATGAAGATGAACTTATTGATACAAGTATTGGCGAAATTGATGAATTACTATCAGGCAGTGATTCATCTGATCCAGAAAAAACACCTATTGAAAATTTTGTAAATCTTACTATGGCAGGTATTGGAATAACTGCAACAGCAACTGCTTCAATTGTAAACGGCGGTATAAGATTTATTACGATTACAAATCGTGGTGGGGGTTATATTAATCCACCCACTGTTGGCATTTCATCTGCTCCAGCTGGAGGTAAAACAGCAACTGCAGTTGCCGAAATGATAGGTGGAATTGTTGTATGTAATGATAATGTAAACCCACAAGCAAAATCGGTTCAAAGAGTTTTACTTACTAATACCGGATATGGATATTCTACAACTCCGGGAGTAAGATTTATTGGTGGCGGTGGTAGTGGTGCAGCTGCGACTGCTACTATTGGGGATGGAATTGTTGGTATAATTACTGTTACTAATTCTGGTTCTGGATATATAACACCACCAAGCATCACCTTTGCGGGAATATCAACAATATCAGCCGCTGCAACGGCAGTCGTATCCACAGCAGGATCAATCACAGCGATTTATATTACAAACGCTGGGCTTGGATATACTGCAGAACCAATAATTACAATTGGAAATCCTCTTTTAACTTCTAGTGGAAACTTTATCTTTAATGAATTAGTAACGGGTTCGCAAAGTGGCGTAACGGCAAGAGTTAAATCTTGGAATTCAACTACAAAAATTCTTCAGGTGTTCCAATTAACTGGTAATTTTATTTCTGGAGAAAATATTGTTGGTTCGGCATCAAGTGCATCTCATTACTTACGTTCCATTAATTCTCTCAAAAAAGATGGATATGCTGCCAATGATGAGATTGAGGAAGAAGCAGATGATATTATTGATTTTGACGAATCAAATCCATTTGGAATGCCATAAACATAAATACTATTTAATCTGAGTCAATCATATGTTTGAATATTTTTATCACGAAATTTTAAGAAAAACCGTAATTTCATTTGGTTCTCTATTTAATGATATTACAATCAAGCACGTAAATAATGCAGAACAAGTTGTTAGTGTTATTAAAGTTCCTCTTGCATATGGACCGACTCAAAAATTTCTTGCAAGACTGAATCAATCGCCAAATTTGAGTAAACCAATTCAAATTACATTACCAAGAATGTCATTTGAATTTACCGGTTTAACTTATGATGCATCAAGAAAATCGACAACAACTCAAACATTTACTGCGAAGTCTGTTGAGGACGGTGGAGAAACAAAAAAAGCATATTTACCCGTTCCGTATAATATGCAATTTGAGTTGAGTATTATGTGCAAATTAAACGACGATGCTCTTCAAATCGTAGAACAAATTCTACCATATTTTCAACCAGCATATACTATGACGGTTGACCTAGTTGAAACAATTAATGAAAAAAGAGATATTCCTGTAATTCTAGAAAATATTACTATGCAGGACGACTATGAAGGAGATTTTACAACTAGAAGAGTTTTAATTTACACCTTAAGATTTACTGCAAAAACATACCTATTTGGTCCAGTTTCTTCTGCAACCAAAGATATTATCAAAAAGGCAACTATCAATTATATTGCTGGAGATCTTACTTCCACTCCATCAAGAGAAGTTGTATATTCAGTAGAACCAAGAGCAATTCAAAATTATACTGGTATTGTCCTCACAAACTTAAGTAATGATATATCTACAACTGATAATAAAATAACTGTAAATGATGCAAGTTCTATTGCAATTAATAGTTATTTTGATCTAGAAGGTGAAGAGGTTTATGTGACCTCAAAGTCTGGAAATGTTCTTACAGTTGAAAGAGGTAAGGATAATACAACAATCACTTCACACTTAGCAGGTGCTGAAATAAAATCAATCACTTCTACAGATAATACTCTAATTGAAGATGGTGATGATTTTGGGTTTAATGGAACTGTATTTTGATAAGATATGAAAATGACTAAAAAGTTTGATAAGTTAAACGAAACTTTTAATGTTGAAGGAGAAATAGTTCCAGTTGAAGCAGAAAAGGTATCCGAAAAAATAGAAAAATATGCCTCAGATGCAGATGATATTAAAAAAGATTATGATTATGCAAGAGGAAATTTATATTCTCTTGTAGAAAAGGGGCAAGAAGCTATTAATGGAATTCTTGAATTAGCACAAGAAAGTGAGATGCCTCGTGCTTATGAAGTTGCTGGACAATTGATTAAAAATACAAGTGAAATTGCAGAAAAACTTATGGCATTACATAAGATCAAAAAAGATGTTGAGGAGGATAGTGTAAAGGGACCAACCACGGTCAATAATGCTCTTTTTGTTGGGTCTACTACAGAACTTGCAAAATTGTTAAAGCAACAATCTCAAAATCAATCCGAACAATAAATATATAAAGGGTTCATTTAACTAATGAATAAATTTAAGTCCCATAAAACTGTTGAACAAATTGCAAAGAAGCATCGCCTAGAAGTTTCTTTCATACAAAGGCAACTTGATATGGGAGAACCTATTGAGCATGAACACACACAAAATCATGATTTAGCAAAATATATTGCTTTACAACATCTAGATGAAATTCCAGATTATTATACTCGTTTGAAAAGAATGGAAGCAGATGCTAAAAAGCATCATAAAAAATTCAAAGATGTAAAAGAGCATTGTGGATGTGAAGATACTGCAGTTGCAGAACTTGAAGATCAACTAAAAAAATTGAAAGATACTTCTTATGACTCTATTGACAAATTGATGCGTCGTATTATGAAGAAACATGATATGACTGCAAAAGAATTACATAATGCTTTTGTGTATAAAAATGACAAAACTCCAGATGATTGGATTGATAATTTAAAAGAAGAAACTAAATCTGGTGATGAAGGTCTTCGTGATTGGTTTGGTAAATCTAAGTCTTCTGATGGTAAAAGTGGATGGGTTCAACTTGGAGGAAAGTGGGCAGGGAAACCATGTGCTCGTCAAGAGGGTCAAACTTCTACACCAAAATGTGGGAGTTCTAAAATGAAAAGAGTACTTTCAAAAGATGAAGAGGAAGCAGCAAGACGTAGAAAAAATGTTCAAGATCCAAATCAACCACAAAAAACTGGTGGTGCAAAACCAACTAACGTAAGAACTGAAGAAATGGACCTACAAGAAGTCAAAGACAAACCAGGTAAAGGTAGTGGCAAAAAAGATGCCTGTTACCATAAAGTAAAGTCTAGGTATGATGTTTGGCCGAGTGCATATGCATCTGGAGCACTTGTTAAATGTCGCAAAGTTGGCGCAGACAACTGGGGAACTAAATCGGAGGCAACTATGCACGAAGAAGAAAGATACTGTCCTTTATGTGACAAAAGAGAAACAAAATCTCAATGTTCTTATGGGGAAAAAGCATGGGATAAAGTTTCTGTGAAGGACGAAGAATATTCGATGGTTCGCTCAGAACTTTCAACAATTATGAACGCGGTAAAAAAATTGCAAAATAAAGTTGGTCAAGGCGAAGGTAATTTGGAAGCATGGGTACAGTCAAAAATTACAAAAGCAGCAGATTATATCGATACTGCTTCTGATTATGTTACAAGTGGAGAGATGGAAGAACAAAAATTGGTTAATAAAATTATGGATGAGATGAAATGTTGGCCTGGATATAAGAAGAAAGGTACTCAGAAACTTTTTGGTAAAAAATACAATAGATGTGTAAAAACGGAAGACGTAACTATTGAAGACTTAGATGGAAATACCTTTGCAGAAGTTATAGATTTGATTGAACCAGAACCAATTAGGGGGTTCAAATCACAAGTAGATGAAGCAACAAGACTTCAAGCACAAACTGGAAATATTATTGCAGTTACTCTTTCTTGGAGAGGAAAATATTATTCACTCAAAATATTTTTCCCTCAGGTAAAACTTCCTACTCGTAAAGAAATTAATGGTGAACTTCAAAAAGTTTATCCTGGATGTAATGTAATCTATCATTCTGTTTCTGAACTTCAACCAGGGCAACCATTAATTCAAGCATTTGGTCCTCAGGGAGGAAGTGCAGCAAAACCAGGATCAAATAAAAATTATGTAAAACCGATGGGGGAAGAAGTTGAGATTGAAGAAGATTGGCAGGCAGTTAATCGGAAGGATAGGACTGATGGATTAAGTCAAGATGCAGTTAAGGCATATCGTAGAGAAAATCCAGGTTCAAAACTACAAACTGCAGTAACTGAGAAAAATCCAACAGGAAAAAGAGCATCTCGTCGCAAGTCCTTTTGTAGACGTATGTCTGGAATGAAATCTAAACTTACTTCAGCAAAGACTGCAAGAGATCCCGATAGTAATATCAACAAAGCACTCCGTCGTTGGAATTGTAATTAACAAATAGGTTTTATTATGTCAAATGATGTTTATCTTGGTAATCCTTTATTAAAAAAGGCAAATACTGCAATTGAATTTACTCAAGAACAAATTCTTGAGTTTGTTAGATGCCAAGAGGATCCCGTTTATTTTGCAAATAATTATGTAAAGATTGTAACTCTTGATCATGGATTGCAGACATTTAAACCATATCATTTTCAAGAAAAATTAATTAGAAATTTCCATAATCACAGATTCAATATCTGTAAGATGCCCAGACAAACTGGAAAAAGTACCACTGTGGTATCTTTTCTACTTCACTATGCAGTCTTTAATGATAATGTAAATATTGGTATTCTTGCAAACAAAGCAGCTACTGCTAGAGAACTTTTAGACAGACTTCAAACTGCATATGAAAATCTACCCAAGTGGATGCAGCAAGGTATTATATCTTGGAACAAAGGATCTCTTGAATTGGAGAATGGAAGTAAGATCTTGGCTGCTTCTACTTCTGCTTCTGCGGTTCGTGGTATGTCATTCAATATCTTATTTTTGGATGAATTTGCTTTCGTTCCAAATCACATTGCAGATTCTTTCTTCGCTTCAGTTTATCCTACAATTACTTCCGGAAAAAATACTAAAGTTATTATAGTTTCTACCCCACACGGTATGAATCATTTTTACCGAATGTGGCACGATGCCGAGAAGGGTAAAAATGAATATGTATTCACAGATGTTCATTGGAGTGAAGTTCCTGGAAGGGATGAAGAGTGGAAAAAGCAAACAATTGCAAATACTTCAGACTCTCAGTTTAAGGTAGAGTTTGAATGTGAATTTCTAGGATCTGTCGATACTCTAATTGCTCCAAGCAAACTCAGAACTCTCGTATATGACCACCCTAAGACCCGTAGCGCGGGTCTAGACGTTTATGTGGATCCTATAGAGGAACACGACTATTTAATCACTGTAGACGTTGCTAGAGGCGTAGGAAGTGATTACTCTGCGTTTGCTGTGGTAGATATTACGGAGTTCCCACATAAAGTAGTTGCTAAGTATCGAAATAATGAAATAAAACCAATGTTATTTCCAAGTATTATTTACGATATAGCAAAAAGTTATAATGATGCTTATATTTTATGTGAAGTTAATGATGTTGGAGATCAAGTGGCTTCCATTCTTCAATATGATTTGGAATATAATAATCTTCTTATGTGCTCTATGAGAGGAAGAGCAGGTCAAATTGTGGGGCAAGGGTTTTCTGGAAAGAAGACTCAATTGGGAGTTAAGATGTCCAAAACAGTAAAAAAAGTTGGATGTCTAAATCTAAAAACAATGATTGAGGAGGATAAACTATACTTAAATGATTATGAGATTATTAGTGAGCTTACAACCTTTATACAAAAACACAATTCGTTTGAAGCAGAAGAAGGATGTAACGATGACTTAGCAATGTGTCTCGTAATTTATGCTTGGTTGGTTGCACAAGATTACTTTAAAGAACTTACGGATCAAGACGTAAGAAAGAGATTGTACGAAGAGCAAAGGAATCAAATTGAACAAGATATGTCACCATTTGGATTTGTCTCTGACGGTTTAGATGAAGATAGTTTTGTTGATCAAGATGGTGATAGATGGCATCTAGATGAATATGGAGATCGTGCTTATATGTGGGAATATATGTAATGGATTTAGATAAGCAAATTAAATTAGGTCATTTGTTACTTACAGATAGAGAATGTAGAGTTTGCTGTGAAGTAAAAAATTTAATAGATGGATTTTATAGAACACGCAAAGATAGGGGACCGGTTGCATCTTCATTTTCGTATGAGTGCAAAGAATGTACAGTAAAAAGAGTTATTGCCTCAAAAAAAGGACTATCATGCAATATCAAATGGGAATATCCCGATTGGTAAATATTCGCGTCATATTTCCCCCACGTAAAGTATTGTTTTAATAAATAATTTTTAGTTAAACTGAGATTACGGAGAAAAAAATGGCGACTCCTCAATTATCTCCTGGTGTACTAATCAGAGAGGTTGATTTAACAGTAGGAAGAGCTGATAATGTATTGGACAATATTGGAGTAATTGCAGCTCCATTTCCACAAGGTCCAGTTGATGATCCTATCGACATTCCGACAGAAAAGGACTTAATTAATGTTTTTGGGAAACCACTGTCTCTTGATGGACAATATGAATATTGGATGAGTGCATCTTCTTTCCTCTCCTACGGCGGAGTAATGAAGATTGTAAGAACAGATTCGGACTCTCTAATCAATGCTAATGCAAGAAGAATTAGAAGTGGTGAGGCAATTGACACCAATCTTGATACAGTAGCAATAGGAATTAATACAAATAGGCGTCCTGGAACTTATGTTGTATCGTCAACAGGGATTTCTACTTATAGCGTAACTCCCACAGGTGGCACTGGTGCCATTTTTACAATTACAGTTGCAGCTGATACCGCTGGTTTAGGATCTACTGTTACTGTTGCAATTAATAATGGTGGTAATGGTTTCAATGAAAATGATGTAATTGGCATAGGAACAGGCGTAGTTGGTGTTGCTACTACAGCAACAATTGGAATTGGATTTACTTTTGCGATTACAGACATTTACACAACTAATGGTACTTCTGTTGTTGGAGAACCAGAGCTAAAAATTAAAAACTTTGATGATTATCAGTTAAACTATGCTGATGATGTTGCAGGATATATGTTCACTGCAAAAAATCCAGGTTCTTGGTCAAATAATCTTAAAGTATGCATTATTGACGACAAAGCAGATCAAATAATTGGTATCAATACTACAACTTACAATACTCTTATAGCTAGATCTGATAATGGAGTTGGTCTTGGTGTTACAGTTTCTTTAACTAATGTAACATATACACTTTCAACAGGAATAAATTCATCATTCACTGGATATATCAAAGGTATTGTTACTGGCGTTAGAGATGACTCTGTTGATGTAAAAATTATTTCTAGAGTTGCAATTGGTACTGATGCAGATGAATATATTACATATAAGGCAAAGAACAGAGCATTTTCAATTAGACCATCAACTGTAACATCTGGAATAACAACTGTTAGATTTATAGATGAGTCTGTTGGATTAGTAACTTCATATGCACTTCCTACTGGAGGGTCGCAAGTTAAGGATTGGTATGATGAGCAAAAACTTGATCTTGTTAATGCTGACATATATTGGAAATCTATTGCGCCTAAGCCAATAACTACCAGATATGTTTTAGATAGAAATGGTAGAAATGATTGTATTCACGTTGTAGTCATTGATGATACTGGAGATGTTACTGGAATTCAAGGTAATTTATTAGAAAAATTCTTAAATCTTTCTAAGGCAGTTGACGCAGTTTCTGCGGTAAATCCTGGTACAAGAATTTGGTATAAAGAATATCTTGCACAGTATTCGCAATATCTTTATGCTGGAGATAACCCTTCAGATGGAGAAAATAATGAAGAGGTTTTCCAGACAGGATTTTCTGAGTTATTTACACCATATACTGTAGGCGAAGGATTATGGAATGAATCTGCCCAAGATAAAGTATTCAGTGCAATTGGTAATGCTCAGTATGTTTTACATGGTGGTAAGGATTATGGAGATCCAGATTCTACACCAGGTGAAACTGGAACAATGACTGCGACTCTTGGCGATTTACTCAATTCTTATGACCTTTTTGCAAATAGAGATGAAACTCAAATTGATTATTTAATTATGGGTCCTGGTCTTGCTGATAAATTTGAATCACAAGCAAAAGCAGCGCACCTGATATCAATTGCAGAGCAAAGAAAGGATTGTATGGCGGTTCTTTCGCCACATAGAGGGGATGTTGTATCCGAACCCGAATTTGGAACTGGACTTAAACAGTATTTAACGACAGATCAAATTACAGATAATATTATTGCATTCTACTCTTTCCTCCCTTCATCTTCATATGCAGTATTTGATACTGGATATAAGTACACCTATGATAGATTTAATAATAAGTTCAGATACATTCCAACTAACCCAGATGTTGCTGGACTTTGTGTAAGAACTAGTATTCAAGCCTATCCTTGGTTCTCGCCTGCAGGACAGCAAAGAGGAATTTTAAATAATGCAATTAAACTTGCATATAGTCCAAATAAAGCACAAAGAGATCAACTTTATCCCCAAAGAATTAACGCTATAGTTCAACAACCTGGTATTGGTATTCTTCTCTTTGGCGATAAGACTGCTCTTGGATATGCATCCGCATTCGATAGAATTAATGTTCGTCGCTTGTTCCTCACAGTTGAACAAGCACTCGAAAGAAGTGGCCAGGCTCAACTCTTTGAATTAAATGATGAGATAACAAGAGCAAACTTTAGAAATATTGTTGAACCATATCTCCGTGATGTTCAGGCAAAACGTGGTCTTTATGGTTTCTTAGTTGTTTGTGATTCATCAAATAACACTCCAGATGTTATTGATAACAATGAATTTAGAGCTGACATCTACCTAAAACCTGCCAAATCTATTAACTATGTTACACTCACATTCGTTGCAACTAGAACGGGTGTAAGTTTTGAAGAAGTTGCTGGTACTGTTTGATTCTAAACCAAAAAATAAGGAGGACTTAAAAAATGGCACACTCTATTCAAGACTTTAAATCGGCACTTATTGGGGGTGGAGCCCGCCCCAATCTATTTGAGGTAAGTATTCCATCGCCACCTGCAGGAATAAATATCAATACACCAACTTTTAGAATGTTGTGTAAATCAGCTGCACTTCCTGCATCAAATATTGCGTCTATTGATGTTCCTTTTAGAGGAAGAATTTTTAAAGTTGCAGGAGACAGAACATTCGATACTTGGACTGTAACTATCATCAACGACCAAGATTTCCTTATTAGGGATGCAATGGAACAGTGGATGCAGTCAATTGGACAGTATGCTGATGGAAGTGGTTTTACTGACCCCAATGATTATATGTGCGATGCTTTTGTTAAGCAATTTAGAAGAGGGGTTAGTGCAGTAGGAAAGAATACTGCTGTAGGAACTGGTTTAGAAACTGCAGCAACATACAAATTCTTTGATATTTTTCCAACTAATATCGCAGCAATTGACCTTTCTTATGATTCTTCTGACACCATAGAAGAATTTACTGTTGAATTCCAAGTTCAGTACTGGACACCTTCAACTGAGGAAGCATAATAAATAGTCTAAAGAATTAAGTTAAAAAATAAATTATGGCGAAACTTTTTGGTTTTTCAATTGAAGATAATGAACCATTATCATCCGGCGTTGTTTCCCCCGTTCCTCCAAATAAGGAGGACGGGGTTGATCATTATTTAAGTAGTGGATTTTTTGGTTCGTATGTAGATATTGAAGGTGTTTACAGAACCGAATTTGATCTAATTAAAAGATATCGGGAAATGGCACTTCACCCAGAGTGTGATAGTGCTATTGAAGATATTGTAAATGAAGCAATTGTATCAGATACTAATGACAGTCCTGTTCAAATTGATTTGGATAATTTGAACGCTAGTGATGGTATCAAAAAGAAAATCAGACAAGAGTTCAAGCATATTTTAGAACTTTTAGATTTTGATAAAAAATCTCACGAAATTTATAGAAATTGGTATGTTGATGGTAGACTTTATTATCACAAAGTAATTGATTTTAAAAATCCTGAAGCAGGAATACAGGAACTGAGATACATAGACGCTATGAAAATGCGCTATGTTCGCCAAGCAAAGAAAAAAGAAGGTGATAAGTACAGAGTTTCAAATCGAATGGTCGATAATCCGATGGATTATGAGTTTCCTGAGATTGAAGAATATTTTGTATATGAACCAAAAATGACATATCCAACAGGAACTCCAGCACCAGGTGGTCTTGGTGGATCAAATGCTGGAATTCGTATGACTAAGGATTCTATCACTTATTGTACTTCCGGTCTTGTAGATAGAAATAAAGGATCATCACTTTCATATTTACATAAAGCAATTAAGTCTCTCAATCAACTTAGAATGATTGAAGACTCTTTGGTAATTTATAGACTATCACGCGCACCAGAACGTCGTATTTTCTATATTGATGTTGGAAATCTTCCTAAGGTAAAGGCTGAGCAATATCTCCGTGATGTAATGATGCGTTATCGCAACAAACTAGTATATGATGCAAATACTGGTGAGGTTCGTGATGATAAAAAGTTTATGTCTATGCTTGAAGACTTTTGGTTACCTCGTCGTGAGGGTGGTAGAGGAACTGAAATTACGACTCTTCCGGGTGGGCAAAACCTTGGAGAAATTACAGATATTGAATACTTTAAGAAAAAACTTTACAGTTCCCTGAATGTTCCACCCTCAAGAATGGACGGAGAAGGTGGTTTTAATCTTGGTCGTTCTTCAGAAATTCTACGGGATGAAGTTAAGTTCAGTAAGTTTGTTTCTAGACTGAGAAAGAGATTCTCATATATGTTTAGTGATATGCTGAGAACTCAACTCATTCTTAAGAACATCATTACGCCAGAAGATTGGCAGCAAATGGATGAGCATATTCAATATGATTTCTTATATGATAATCACTTTGCAGAACTTAAGGATGCAGAATTATTAAATGAAAGATTGAATATGGTTCAAGTTGCCGAACCTTATATTGGTAAATATTTTTCTCAAGATTATGTAAGACGTAAAATTTTAAGGCAAACTGATGTTGAAATTATTGAGCAGGATGCATTAATTGAAAAAGAAATTAAGGATGGTATTATTCCAGATCCAAGTATTCCAGTAGATCCTGCAACAGGTATGCCTTTAGAACCAGAAACTGCAGGAATGGATCTTGGGCAACCAATAATGGAACCCGATTTAAGATCAGATGTAAAAGTAACACAAGTAGATACTAAAGCAGTAGAAATGCCCAAGGGTGGAGAGATATAAATAAAAGCGACTATTAACTTGGATTATAAAAATGGATGATTTAATGGACATGATTTCTACGGATGAATCTCCATCTCAGATTAGCGACAAGATTAAAGAGTTACTCTTTACAAAAGCATCTGAAAAAATTGATGATTTTCGTCCTGTAGTAGCAAACTCTATGTTTAATCAAGGGGACCAAGAAGAGGAGTGATATGAAATCTTTCGAGCAATTTATCTCAGAATCAGTTAATATTGCCGGTGATTTCACAGGAAATCTTTATATCAACTCACAATCAGAACATCCACAACAAGTTGGCGAAGAATATATCGCTGATGTGGTTTGGAATGGAAGTTTATATCGTTTAGAAATGGTCACAAAAACTGGAATTCCTTCCCCAAGAGATCTTGGTGAGCAACTACAATCTGAGTATCCAGGTGCTGTTGTTCACCAAATTTATCCAGTTGTAGAAAAAAATTTAAATATTAAAAGCACACAAAGATATCACCCATCAAAATTGGAATGGATTGATTGATAAATGGCCCAGTGGAATAAGACTACACAAGATTATCTAAATCAGGAAAGAAGTCTTCACGAAGTTTATATTCGTGCAGATCAATATGGGAAACTTATAAATGATGGAGCATCTTCTAGAAGTGCTTTTGGGGAATTACTCACAGTTAGTCCAACACCAGTTGTTCAGTTTGATGGACTTTATGGATTTGATTCAAATAAAATCGAAAGATATTCTTTTGGAACGGGAATTACAACTTCTAATACTTTAATTCAAGCATCAACAGGAACTGGTGCTTATGGATATGGAGTCGTTCGTTCTAAAAAAACAGTAAGGTATCGTCCAGGTCAAGGTGCTCTTGCAAGATTTACTGCAAAATTTGATGAAGGAAGAACTGGATATTCTCAAAGAGCAGGATTCTTTACTCAAGAACAAGCACTTCAGGTTGGATATAATACTGATGGTAAGTTTGGTATTGTTCGTGCAAATGGTGGAAAGGCACACATTCACAGATTTACTATAAACACCAAAGCATCAGGAACAGAAAATATTACTGTTACTCTTGCAGGAACTGCTACAACAGTAAGTATTGGTGCAGGATCAACTACTTTTGATAATGCTGCAGGAATTGGAACTCATACATTTTCGGGATGGACGGTAGATTATAAAAGTAATGAGGTAATATTCCTCTCAAATAGTCTTGGACCAAAGAGTGGAACCTTCTCTATGACGAGTAGTGGAACACTTGTTGCAACATCATCAACGGCGCAAATAGGAGTTAATCAAACAGAAAATTGGGTCTATCAGGAAGATTGGAATGAAGATAATCTTACTGGTGTTGGTGGAACAACCAATCCATCTCTGGTAACTCTCAATCCACAAAAGTTAAATGTGTTTCAAATTAATTTCCGTTGGTTAGGTGCCGGAGAAATGCGTTATGCGATAGAAAATCCAACTAATGGAGATATGATTTTTATTCATCACGATCATTATAGTAATGAAAATGATGATGTCCATTTAGATAATCCATCACTTAAAATTGGATATGTCGCTGCAGAACTATCAGGAAATTCTGGACTTGGTGTGACTATATGTGGAGCATCAGTTATGGGTGCAATTGAAGGATATATTGCTCCAACTGATTATCCACTTGCAGCATATTCAATAAGAAGCACTGCAATACCAGCAGATACTATTTCACACTTAATTTCAGTCAAGAGTAACCTTACATCAAACAATAAAATTAATAGTAGAGAACTTATAATTAAAAAACTTACTTGCGGTGCTACTGTTACTGGTGGTGCTCCTGCTGTTGTGTTTTTATATCTTGAACCAACCTATACTACATCACCTACTTTTGAAAAATTGGGAAATGCATCATCATTTTCACTCACAAATGCAACAGTCTCGGGAACTCCACTTATGGT